>ERZ1106943.260-NODE-260-length-73637-cov-9.009228_pt1 | contig 73637 bp, 52 predicted proteins | sample MGYA00403671_ERZ1106943 | MGnify/ENA primary metagenome ERZ1106943 (study PRJEB35170, sample SAMEA104062427) | human gut metagenome | biome: human gut; feature: human-associated habitat; material: faeces | place: Denmark | collected 2012-06-14 ...
ATCTTGGCACTGTTTTATGACTCCCATGCTGTCCCAGCATGCTCCGGTCTCTCCACCCAGACACGGATATGTTTCGGGAACATAGCCATCCTCGTATATCAACTGCCCGATTATTTCGGACTTTTTGGACGCATGGCTGTAAACATTGACACATCCCATCTTTTTGCACCAAATTACGCCATGGCCTTTCGAGGCCTTGTACTCAACAACACTCTTACCACTTTTGGGTACATCAAAAATATCTTGCACGCCAACGGTATAGGTATCTGCGTTAGTCCGCACATACCGCCCTACGACATTGCCTGAACTATCCACCACAACCTTCATAGACTGAGAAAAAGCCGTAGTTGATATCATAGAAAATAATAAAATGAGCAGCAATTTCATATTTTTTGCTTTAATTTTACTTGCTTTCAAAGTGAAGTGGTTCGGACGAACCCTTTCCAGCCGCAAAGTTAGCAATTGTAAATGGATTTGGTCTTAACAAATGTATATTTTGACAAGAATACGGGGATGAAGAGCATTGTGCAAATTGTAGAAGAATGTGCTTAAGTTTTATTTGATGATTGCGGAGGGGGCATTGTCCTGTTCACCTGCCTCGTTACCTCGTTGGACTTTCTTGCCATAGCCTATGGTGTAGGTGACGGACAAATTGAGGCTTGCGTGCGCCGACGGATTGTAAAATTGTTGATATTCGGAATACAGGGGTGAATATTTCTGCCACGTCTCGGAGTGCCATCCCTTATTAAATACATTCTTCGCGGCGAGATTAACTGTCCATATGCCATTGCCCCAGCCTAATGAAAACATGTGGAAATTTCGGCCACGGATTATGTAATTGGAGTTCTCTGTCAGCGTGTTCTGAGGATTGCCCCAAGATGCAAGGATATTGAATGACTTCCAATAGTATATGCCTTGTAATTGTATTCTGAACGGGAAATATGAATCTTTATATGCGCCTGTCGTTTCATAGTCATTTTGTGTAATATTGGCATATAACTGGAGGCTATTGTTGAATAATTTGTAATTTGTCGATATTCCTATGTAATAATGTCGGAAAGAGCCGTCGTTTAGGAAATCTCTAAGCAACCCACGTCCTTCGTCGTAAGGTCTGTATATTGTAGTAACGCGGTTGAAATCTTGTTCATATCCTGTAAATGCGGCCAAAGAGAAGGAATTATTGCAGTACCAATTGAATGAGAGATTTGAATTCAGATTGCGCCAGTTTTTCAAATTAGGGTTACCTGTAAGGTAAAGATATTCATTGCTTTGTACGATATCATTAGACTTCATACTTATGTCCGGAGTTGTAGTCTGATAAGAAAGATATGCGGATATGTGACTTCTTTTATTGATAGAAAACCATGCATTGAATGCTGCATTGGGATGGATGTCGGTTGTTGTAATTCCGTTCAATGAATTATGATCAAGGCCAAATCCCAAAGTTGACGTTATTGAGAATTTTTGTATCTGATACCTGAAACGAAGATTCCCGGCCATGAAAGAATTTGAATATGAGGCATTTGTGTTATTCGTCCCCAGGTATGTCAGGCGGTTGATGTTCTGTCCACCTGCAAGGAATAATGAAAGTTGACTTTTCTTACCGATAAGCAGACGTCCGGTTGCCTGAATTGTCCAGTTGTAAGCATTCTCCGTTATATGATTGTATATTGGATTTGAGATGAGTGTGGATTTGTACGACGAAACGTTGTTGCGATGGGTATGTAGGAAACTCGGGGTAATATCGAATGATGCATTTGAACCAATCAGTCCCCAGAAATTACTGCGGTAAGATACAGTATTATATCTATTCGGTGTATTTCGCGAATAGGAGTAGTCTTTCTCGGGGTGTAAGTCTACTGACAGAGCGCCGCTACTGCTTTGCTCAGGTGAGGAAAAATGAGTAAACGAAAGCATATTGCGGGCCATAAACCGGGTTGAATTATATGTGGCATTGAAAGTCAAGGGATATCTGTCTTGTCTTGTATCAGATGCCTTAAAAGCCTCTGTTCGGTTGACGCTAATTAACTCGCCGTTATCTTCAAGTCTATATGCGGCAGATAAATCAGAACCTGAATGATGAAAATTCTGGTTGTCGCTACCGGCGTATATGTCGTATGTCATCTTTTTATATGCGAATCTACTGAAGATGTCAGTGCTGTTATACAAGCCATTTATGGACTTAAAAGATTCTGATACCTTGGTATAACCGCCATATTCATATTCCTGAACGATGAAATTGATAACCTTCTGCTCGCCTTTGAATCTTGGGTCGGTAGGAAATTCGATGAACTCTATTTTACGGACATCAGTCATCTTCATCCCTTTGAGTTCCTCGGGCCGAGCCTCGTGTGAATTGATATAGATTACAACATTGTTGCCGAATACGTCCCGGATGCTATTGTCGCCCGGATTTATTACCAATTGCGGTATAGCAAGTCTTCTGAGTAGGTCGGCGGCATCTTGGGAGGCGTTCTTTTGGCGTGCCGAAGGTATATAGATATTCTTGTCAGCAGTCAGGAAGGTATTGTCGGCTTCGATAGAAACAGTGGATAACCGTATGGGAAACTGACGCATTATGATGGTTCCCAAATTGAACTGCGGCAGATTAATATATGTTGTCATATAACCTACGCAAGTAAATTTCGCGAGAATTTTTTTCTTATCGCAGGGAATAGAAAAATGTCCTTCCGAGTCTGATACGCCATAGGTTACAACAGTTGAATCTTGAGGCGAAAGAAGCAATACCGATACACCCGTGGCGGGTTCATTTTCTTCGTTGAGTACTTTGCCGTAGAAGGTGAATCTACCATGTTGAAGCGCTTCGATGTAATAACGGTTGTTTTTGTTAGTGATTGAAACGGGATTGATTCCGACGGTCTGTCTCAATGCCTGATAGGCGTTGTCAGTGTCTATCGATGTTGTTGTCTTGTAGTTATCGATTTCGTTATAAATGAAATTCAATTGAAGTTCGGGATGTTGCTCGGCAATGGTTGTAAGAGCCTCTGCCAAATTTGTATGTCTGAAGTTGTATTTAAACTGTGCGGAATGTGAAGCAATTACTGAAATAATTGCTGATAGGCATATATAGAGACGTTTCATGGCTATTATTATTCGACGGTTATGGTGTTGTCTGTAAGTTTCATTTCTAGGTGCTCAAAACTGTCGAGATGCTCAATGGTTTCCTCAAGGGACTGGGTTTGGTTCCATTGGAAATATAACCGAAGTTTCTTAGTCGCATCGGTCTTGAAATTTACAGTACAACCATAATACGTGGAAATAGATGTCATAATTTGCTCGAGCGGTTGATTTTTGAACACGATGGTTTCTGGAGTCTGGACTTGAGGTTTTGCACTATGAGCAGAGTCTTTGGATATTAGAGTGCTCTGTTTGGATATCTTGGCTGTTAGATGTGATGGTTGTTGAGATTTGCTCTGGCTGTCAAAAGAATAGTGGATGCTAATAGTAGTGGCAACAACGGCAAGAGAAGCGATTGTGACAAGAATGACAGCCGCAGCATTACGGGTTAAGAAGTTTGACAATACTTTAATAATATTGTTGTGTCTCTTGTAATTATGCTTTTCGGAAAATTGTTCCCATTCGTAATCGATGTCTATCTCCGGTATTTCTACCAATGCACCGATAGTTTTGCTGAAAGTGTCATGAATCTCTTTCAGTTCACTATCTATGAGAATCTTGTTAAGTTCCTCATCACTGACCCCGTTCAAGTCATTGATTATGTCCAAATAACGGTCAATACTATCTTTCATCATTATCTAAATATTGTCTTAGGATATTATATGCATTGCGCAGATGTTTGTAAACCGAAACTTCGCTCAGAGAAAGTTTGTCTGCTATCTCTCTGTATTTTAATTTGTTGATAAACTTCAAAATTAATATTTCACGCGTTTTCTCCGGCAGATGCTTGTCTATGATTTTTTTCAGTTTTACTATATCCTCGTCGTTTAGCCAATCATTGTTATCTGTTTTTTCCATTTCGAGGGCATATGACTTGAAAAATCGCTCACGTAGAGTTTGGTTTCTTAAATATTTAAGGCAGGCAAATCTGACAGCATTTAACAAATATGGTGTATTAACAACAGATAAGTTTTTATTCAACAAGGAACTGAAAATATCATGTACGATATCCTTTGCGGCATCCTTGTCGCGTAAGATTCTTACGGCAAGAATTAGCATAGGCATATAATTGAGCCGGAACAGTTGTTCTATTTCATCTTTGTAAGTCATACATTTATATATACCACAAAACCTAAAAAACCTAACTCCAAAAGATAAAAAATTATCCCGATGGCAAAATTTCTTCGAAATATGGCCTCACAAAGAATAACTTACAGATGATTGTAAAAAGTGTGTGGATTTTGACGGATTTAAAAAAGTAATAGGTGGATAAATACTGATCTAACCTTTATTTAATGTTTAGATTGACATGTCATGTTGTCTCTATTTCGAGTGGAAGATGGTCACTGTGCATTAGCCATTGCCACCGTGCATGAATTCTAAAATTCTTGATTATTTCAGGTGTTGCGAAGCAATGGTCAATGTGGAAAGCCTTGTCTAGATGTCGGTAAAGGTAGAAGGTTGGAACTTTTTCTTTGCCCTGTTCATCACCGGTCTTATAATGATAAATGTCTTCAAAACCGATTGATTTTAATTCTTTGACTATAATAGAGTGTGTCTTTCCGATTTTGATATGCTCTTTATCAAATACCACATTGCTATTGATGTCTCCAATAATTATAGTGTCATTCGTGAGATGTGATTTGGAATAGTGTATAAAGTCACAAAATTCTTCAATATATGGTTTGCATGCCCATGAACCAACGACAGTAAAAATATCATTGACTCGTACAGGAAGGAAATATCGAAAATTCCGTACATTCCAATCCAAAAATTTAAGTCTGATATTTGGATTTGGCGAGAATACCAAGAGCCCCTTGAAGGAAATGTCTCCGATCCAGAAACCATTTCTGACGAATTCCTTATATTCGTGAGATTGACATCTTTCAGGATCTTCGCATTCCTGAATGACGTAAACATCCCCATTAAGTTTGGCAATTTCCTTGTATTTCTCGCGAAACTTACAGTTCGCATTCCAGGATATAATCTTCACGTCAGAATCTTCTAAGGGCTAAAGTTTTGTTTATAAGATAAAAAGCAATATCTTTGCAGTGTTGAATCCCGGTAGCCCCTGTATATCAGGCTATCGGGTTTTGTCATATCTGTGCAAAGATAATCATTTTCATCGCTTTGGACAATTATTGAAAAAAGGTTCCGAGTGTTCTCTCTATGACAAAACACTAATCCTCGTTTGGATGTGACTCGAGGCGCTTTATCTCACAAAGAACTATATCACGATGAATGCCGTTTTTGTTGAGAGCAAGTATAAATTGTAGTTATTGAAATAATAATTGTTTATACTGGTATGTGTTGCATGTTCAGAAGGTGTACGGCAATAGAATACATGAAGTCTTGGGTAAGCAGATGGCCGTCTGACAGATCATCAGGTTGCGATTCGTAAAGTTTTGCCATGAGGTCGGAATCCTTCATTAGAATCTCTCTGATTTGGTCTGCAATTAATTCATATCCATACAATTTCCCGATGAAGTGGGTCAGGGGAGGGTAATCAAGTTCGATTTCATCTTTAAATCCGTTCCAAACCGAGGACTTATAAAGATAGTGTTTGTCCGGGTATCTGAACGCAAGGTAAACCGAAGTCGCACGATCACTTTGCTGGTCATGGTCGGTTGGGCGAAAATGTCCTGCCGCTACATTATGCTTATGAATCTCATTGAATTCTATAAGGAAATTTGAGGAACGTTCATATAGGGGTTTGCTTTTATCATAAAGATTAATAAGTGCCTGTCGAACATCATCCGGTGAAATCATGGCGTGTTTAACAAGCATGGAAAGAGGAGTATACATTGAACCTGATAGAAGATTGTCTGCTTTTCGAAAGGCTTCCTTCAAATTAGAGGCAATATCGTCAGCATTAATATCGAAGTGTTGTTGAAAATGTTTAACTGCATTCCATTTATAGTCCTCCATAGAGTGTAATTTTGCCCAATTATTCTTGTACCATTCAATGTAGGGCGCGAGTTTGTCAGCAAGTTGAGCGTCTGGTGTCGCAGAGGTTAATAATACTTTGTTGGGCCGGAGTGCGGATTTACGTGATGGTAATGGGGTATACGGGGAAGTACCATACTTCTCATGGTCCGGATGTTCGGATTTTGTAAGATTTCTGAATACTTCCTCATTGAATATCACATACCCATCATCTGTTACGCCTGGTTCGGTGAGGATAAAATCTTTGAGTAGCGTTGCCTTAAAATCATCCTCGAGGGTAGGAAGCCATTCTTCCCGAAGACCTTGAGCAACTGCGGCTTTTGTGAAATCAAGGAAACGTGGATTATGTTTGAAGAAGCGTTTAAGCGGAATCGTAATCCGTTTCAAATCCTTGTCCTCGATATATTAATTAAGAAGGACAGCAGGAGTTGCGGCAACAATGATGGCATCATCAATGTGAAGCATATTATTGTCGGCTGCTTTAATCGCATCGGCAAGTTCAAAGACTATGCGAGAATAAATGAACTTGTTGTTTTCGGGAATTACTGTAGGCATGGTATTAATCTTCGTTTGTTTCCATTTCGTTTTTGTCGAAAAGTGATAATTCTTCCTGTGCATCCTCTCGTCCGCTAACTTCTTTGCCTGTAGCATGCTCTATAAGATTTAGCAAAGATTGCTGACGTTTGGTGAAGTAGGTGTCAAAGTCATCGGAACGAATTGCCGCAACATCTATTTGATGTGACGCAAGGCTTGAATTAAGTTGGTCTGGATCAGCATGGTGGTTACGTTCCAGACTTGAAAGGTATTGAGAAGGAGCATAACCACCAATAATTCGATTAGTTCTTGCATATATCGGTGTCTTGTTTATGACTGAATTCCATCGTTCTCGGTCAATACCTTGCTTCTCGCAATAATTCTGAGGGAAGATATGATGAATGTCGGTATACTCAAGAGTGAATGTGGCGTGACTCATGTCTGTGCCCTTAAGGAAATCTTTGGCACCTGCTTTTAGAATAAGGGCCATAACTCCTTTATAAGCAGCGGAATTCCTTGTATAAAGATGCTTTAGTCGCGAAGCATGGAAATTGGATCGAAGTACAGTATCAGGTAATGCGTTATCATCAGCAATCCATTCCATCATACCAACAACATCGTTGACATATCGGCCTTCATTTGCGCTGCCATATAGTTCACCAAATACACCGCACCAATACCACATCTCAAGTTTATGGCGATTGTGAGCCGAGAACCAAAGGTTTTTGTCAATAGCAAACATTACCGACAGTGGAATTAACTGGCTAGTGTAAGGTAAATCAATTGCTGTATAGACACATTGTTCGTTGAGAAACTTAACTGCTTCTAAAAGACCGCTGAGAAGTCTGTCCCGGTTTTCCGAGTAATCGGCATAATCAAGACGAAGGACATCTTTTTTCTTGCAACTGATACCTCGGCCATCAGAAGAATTAGTCTTGTTGAGATAGTTGGTAAGAAGGGTTATCGCCGTGAGAAAATCAGTTCCCTCAAAGGGTTTCTGTCCTTTATAGTTCAATAGTTGGTTGTTTTTGAGATTGTTCCAGATATTATCCCAGTCTTTACGAAGTTCGAAATTGTCGGCGGCAAATGTTGCGGTTACAAGTTCAAAGACTGTGAGCGAAACGCCTCCTTGGTTGACATTCTCGAATACTTGACAAACGGCTTCTTTAGGGACATCGTTTCCTATCATGATCACAGGAATCTGATATTGCGACATAGGTGCCACAATAGTATTGAAAAATTCAGTCCAGCGATTGAAGATTACGGAATCGCCTTTATGATGCATGGCATATTGCATTTGCCATTGCATCATTCCAACATTGTCGAAGATGAGATTGAGGGGAAAGTAATGTTGCTCATATTCTTTTTCAGGCGTTGAAAGGTCAAGGACTATTGTACGGCCGATGTCTTTAGTAATTATGCGGTTCTCCGGAACTGAAATAATGGCATCTACGCGGTCGACTAGAGTATCAAGAGCCTTGGGAATGTTTATATAATAGAAACGTTTAATGGGTTTCTTCTTGGAATCTGTGGTCTCAACCGGCTTTTTGGAATAAAGTGAACGGTAAATGGAGGTGTTACGCTGCTGTCCGTCAAGCACAAGGGTCTGAGGGGTGACATTTTCTTTGGCTTTGTCTACTCCTTCAAACAATCGGGCTTTGAAATGAACATTATTTCCTCCGGTCTGCAGAAACATTGCGGCTCCGATAGGGTAACCATTACTTATACTCGCTATCAGGGCGCGTATACGTTGGTCTTCCCAAACCCAACCACGTTGAAAATCGGGTAATTGAATTCGTCCTTCGTCAATAGATTTGAGTATATCGGCTATAGTCTGGTTATTTGAAATTATCATTGTCTAAGTTGTTGTTAAGAATGAAAAAAGTTTACTGCGTTATATGATGTCCATGGCTTGGATGTCGTCTTTAGAAACTACTGAATATGATTCAAGGCATAAGTTATGAAACTTTCAATGGAAATTTGATTGCGAAGGTAGTGAAATTTTGTGAGAGTTGTGGGGAGGGGTGGGGGAATTACGGGAATTTTTTGTTACCTTTGCGTGTAGGTATCGTGATTTGGCTGCCGTGGAGGTTCCTGTGGCAGGTGAATCAAGGTATGGTTTTGTTTTATGCTAATCCTTAAGTCGTCACGATGTGGGAAATAATACGAAAGTGTGAGTAATGCGCGTGATTAATTGGCTGAAAAGATACGAAAATCAGATATTTTGAGTAACTTTGCCGCTACCATGGGAAATAGAGCAAGAACATTAGACCAACAAATAGCCTTGCTTCAAAGCAGAGGTATGGAAATTTCCGACATAGAGAAAACCAAAGAGGTTTTACTGGATGTTGGTTATTACCGCCTTGGGTTTTATTGGTTTCCTTTTGAAAAGGGTTGTCCTGCAAATCAGAGGCGTACACATGAATTTATGACAGACGCAAATTTTGATGATGCAGTAAAACTGTATTATTTTGATTATGCCTTGCGTAATATTTTACAAAAATATATTACCCGCATAGAGGTAAATTTCAGAACTTATCTTGTTTATACTATTTCCAATAAATATAGTACGCTTCCTACGTGGTTCGTGTCTTCGCGTGTAGTTGATCGTGATTACATTTCAAGTTTTGATACTGAGGTATATACCGATAAATTCAAACGTAATAAATTCATCGCGGCACACCATAGAAACCATATCAACGACCGATATGCTCCGGCGTGGAAAACGCTTGAATTTATGACATTAGGGAGCAACATAGCATTATATAAATCTTTGCTTGACCTTGACGATAAAAAGGCTATCGCTAAACATTTTGGAGTTACATATACCAATATCTTTGAAAATTACTTAGATGTTGTGCGTTGCGTAAGGAATACTTGCGCTCACGGTGGATTATTATACGATATTGCTCTTTATCCTCTTATTCGCAGGGGTCCTGCAAATGTAACTGGCGATGCAAGAAAGCGGCTTTATGGTGCTTTAAAAGTAGTAGGCTACCTGTTAAAGCAGGTTTCGGTCAATCGAGCAGTAGACTACGAGCGAGAAGTCGAAGATTTGATAAATAAGTACGCTACAACACCGGCTATTAAGTTGGTCCTTCATCAGAATAGCGGTTTCCCAAAGTAGGGTTACAACTTTCTATCGAAAAATTTTGTTGAATAGGAAAAAAAGAAGTACCTTTGCTACATAAATAGTGCTCGTATAGGCTATGTCTCTATGCCAACACTTAAAAAGGGAAAAGAGGTCGTGGGCTATGTCTCCGCGACCTCGCTTTTTTACCTTATTGTACCATTGGTGCGGATATACTATGACTGGGGAATTTGATTGCGAAGGTAGTGAAATTTTGTGAGAGTTGTGGGGAGGGGTGGGGGAATTACGGGAATTTTTTGTTACCTTTGCGTGTAGGTATCGTGATTTGGCTGCCGTGGAGGTTCCTGTGGCAGGTGAATCAAGGTATGGTTTTGTTTTATGCTAATCCTTAAGTCGTCACGATGTGGGAAATAATACGATATGAGTCTTCTATGTCCGGACGCTGGGACGAGTTTGTCGGCAATGCGCGCAATGCTACGTTCCTGTTCTGTCGCGGATATATGGATTATCATGCCGACCGTTTTGAGGACCATTCGCTGCTGGCGCTGAAGAACGGCAAGTTGCGGGCAATATTGCCTGCAAACATTACGTCTGACGGCGTTCTACATTCCCATCAGGGACTTACCTACGGGGGATGGATACTCCCGAAGGCACATTTTGATGCAACGGACATGCTGGAGATGTGGAATGCATGGCTTGAGTATTGTGCAGATCAGGCTATTAAATCGATTGACTATAAACCTCTGCCGTGGATTTATGCCTCACGTCCCTCGCAGGAGGATATTTATGCCTTGTTCCGTTGCGGTGCCGTTCAGGATGCGGTGAATCTATCATCGACGATATGTCTTGGCGATAATCCGGGATTCGACACCATGCGGCGCCGTCATCTTCGTCAGGCCACGGCAAGCGGTTGCGTGGTAGTGGAGACAGACGACTGCGAGGCTTTCATGGCGCTGGTTGAGTCGTGCCTTAGAGAGCGGCACGGAGTCGCCCCGGTTCATACGGCACAGGAAATGAGATTGCTCAAGGACCGTTTCCCCGAGAGGATAAGGATGTTCGTGGCGAGACTTGATGATGAGATTCATGCCGGCATGATGGTCTATGATACAGGAATCGTAGCGCATGGCCAGTATATTTCGTCGACAGCCGAGGGGCGTAGGCTGAATCTGCTGACTCCGCTCTTCCATAAACTCATTTTCGAGACATTCGCTGACCGGCGCTATTTCGATTTCGGCATCTCGAACGAGGATAACGGGCGTTATCTCAACGGACCGCTGCTACACTCAAAGGCAACTATGGGTGCAACGGGAGTCGCATATCCACGCTATATGATAAAAGTTTCAGAATCCATAATTCGCAGACCATGATAGATGCTTTCACACTGACGCTCGGTACAGGATGGCTTTATTACGCCTTCATGACGGTGTACGTAGTCACTGTCGTGGTGATTCTGCTTGTCATTATCACCGAGAACCGCAATCCGGTCAAATCACTCGCATGGATAACGGTGCTGTTCCTGATGCCTATTGCCGGTGTCATATTATATATTGTTTTCGGACGCTCGATAAAGAATACCCGCATGATATCGCGCCGTAACCGACGGCGCCTGAAACGTGCGGAAAATGCACGGCCCGTGGACATGCGCTCGCAAGGACTGGGTGAGGAGTCATTATCCCAGATAAGACTGGCCCGCTCTCTTACAGGTTCGCTATATTATCCCGACAATGAGATTGAGATCTTTACAAACGGCAAGGAGAAATTCGCCGCTCTTGCCGAAGACCTTCGTCGTGCAGAAAAATACATCAACCTTCAGTACTATATTTTCGCGGATGATAAGACCGGCAGTGAAATTGCCGACATCCTGATTGAACGCGCCAAGGCCGGTGTCGTGGTCCGAGTGATTTATGACCATGTCGGTTCGTTCCACACCTCGCGCAAGTTTATCAAGCGTATGGTGAATGCCGGAATACAGATTTATCCTTTCTTTAAGGTGTCGTTCCCAGTCCTGGGTACCCGTATCAACTGGCGCAACCACCGTAAACTTGTCATAATAGACGGTCGCGTAGGTTATGTAGGAGGGATGAATATTGCTGACAGATATGTCTTTGGGAACAGACTGGGGATGTGGCGTGACACACATCTGCGCATCGAGGGACCAGCGGTAGGCGCATTGCAGTATTCATTCGCCGTTGACTGGAACTTCATGGGCCGTCCGCTGATAGAGGAAACCACAGACTTCTGTAATGCTCCCGACAGCCGCATAGGCGCGCAACTGATTACCTCAGGCCCTACATCGCAGTGGAGCAACGTGGCTATGATGTTCCACCGCGCAATCTGTGGAGCGAAGAGTCACATATATATACAGACGCCGTATTTCCTGCCGACCGAAGGTCTGCTGAAAGCATTGCAGAGCGCGTCGCTGGCCAAGGTCGACGTGCGCCTGATGATTCCACGCCGGTCGGACAGCGACCTTCTGCGCTACGCATCCGATTCCTATCTCGAGCAATGCATGCAGGCCGGTATCAAGATTTATCTTTACGACGCGGGAATGCTACATGCCAAGACAATCATTATTGATGACGAACTTTGTTCTGTTGGATCGACCAACTTTGACTTCCGCAGTTTCGAGTATAATTTCGAGTCGAACCTCTTCATCTATTCACGCGAGTTCAACGAGAGGATGACGAAAGTGTTTATGGACGATCAGGAAAAATGCCACCGTCTGACTCCAGAGGAATGGCGCAAGCGGCCGTTCATAAAAAAATTCACAGAATCGGTAGTGCGCTTGATCTCACCCATACTCTGAGAGTCAAGGTGTTGTAAAATATGACATAAAAAAGTTCAAAAAATTTAGTCTGAAAAATTTGCAGAATAAAAAAATATGCCTACCTTTGCAACGTCAAAACGACAACGACCCTTGAAATTGCGAAAATAGCTCAGTTGGTAGAGCACGACCTTGCCAAGGTCGGGGTCGCGGGTTCGAGTCCCGTTTTTCGCTCAAATGCTTAACAAGCGACTGACCAACCTGTCCGGGTGGTGGAATTGGTAGACACGCTACTTTGAGGGGGTAGTGGCAGAAATGCTGTGGGAGTTCGAATCTCCTCTCGGACACAAGAAAAACCGCAAGAACTGATTTTTCAGTCTTGCGGTTTTTCCGTTTATACCACCACCATCGTCTTTGGCGTCATTCAAATTATCTTCTTATCTGCGTTTCTGATTATCGGGATATTCTGAAAGTGTAAAGGTAGCAATTAGATTTATTTTTTAAGCATGTGGGTGAAAACTATTTATCTTTTGCCTTGTTAGACTCATAAAGACATTGTGCTTTTACAGACATCACATTTGGCTTGAAATTTTGTCCGATATCATCGTCGCATTATTCGTTAGTGTTTATTTTGAGGTCATTTTATAATTCGGTGATAATAAAAATACAACATTTCTGTAAAAATGTGTGTATTTATGGAAAATATTATATACATTTGCCATCGTTATAATTAACAATATCTAATCCATGCGAGTCATCGGGTAAAAGGAATCCGGTCCGATGTCCTCCAAATTCATTTCCGGATTCCCCATTAGGTTTATTTCATGAAAAGATTTTTTACACTTGCATTTCTGGCGATTGCATTGCCGGCAGTGTTTGCGCAGACATCGTTTCAAGACGGACAACTGACGTATACGGTGACCTCGGGCACTAATGTAGAAGTCAGTAGCGTAAATGACAAGGATGCATCCGGTAATGTCATCTCGACCATCACCGTGCCTGCGACAGTCAGTTATCAGAACACCGAGTATGCGGTTACGCGCATTGGCGAACGGGCTTTCCAGTACCGTAAGATGGCAAAAGTTATTCTGCCAAATTCCATCGTATCAATTGGCACACAGGCTTTCTCATCAACAGACAATATGACAGGCATTGAGTTGCCGTCTTCGCTTAAGACCATTGATAATTTTGGATTCTCCTATACCAACCTTACTGAGATTGATATTCCTGCGTCTGTAGAATCAATAGGTAACAGTGCGTTCGCCTCGTGCCGTAAACTTGCCAAGGTAACGATGCACGACGGCCTAAAGACGATTGGATCCTCTGTATTCTATCATAATGCCCTTAGCGAGGTGACCGTACCGTCTACAGTCTCGGAACTTGGCGACAAGGCATTCCTTGAATGCGACCAACTTGTAAAGGCAACGATTTCGGAAGGTGTTACCCGTTTCGGCGACGGCGTATTCGCCTTATGTAAGAATCTCAGGACTGTCAACTTCCCGTCGACGCTTACCGAAATAGGTCTGGAGTGTTTCATGGGCTGCAAGACGCTTACGGCTGTAACTATCGGTCCGTCGCTGGAAACCATAGGACAGTCGGCATTTGGTAACAGCGGTATCGTGACTTTCAATATAGACCCTGCCAACAAAAACTTTGTGCTAGAAGCCGGTATACTCTATGCCGCCGACAAGCATATGCTGTATGCCGTACCCATGAAAGGGGTAACAGCCGTCGATGTCAACAGCAAGTGCATCGGTATCAGTGGCGGAGCCTTCTGGGGGAGTGAGGTCACAAAAGTGAAACTTCCTGATGGAATGCTCGCCATAGACGACTATGCCTTCTGCCAGTCGCCGCTTGCCGAAATCAATTTCCCCAACAGCATCACTTATATGGGAGAACAGGCTTTCGCCGCCACAATGCTGACCAGTGTTGTACTTCCTGCAAACATGCCCTATGTATTCGACGGAGTATTTGCAGGCTGCACTAAACTGACCGATGTCACTATTCCTTCCGGCTGCAAGATGATCTATAACCATGCGTTCCATAACGATGCAGCCATCAAGAGTTTCACCTGCCTGGGCTCTGTTCCTCCGGTTATCGACGATTTCTACGAGACATACGATAACCCCTTCTACGGCATTCCTGAAAAGACACCGCTGTATGTCCCCAAAGGCTGCGTAGCCGCCTATACACAGGCAGGCTGGGGAAGTGACTTCAAGGTAATGGAAGGTGACTTCTCGGTATTCACCTATACCTCTGCAACACCTGCAAACGGTGCCACTCTCGGCAAATATGCCGAAATGAAAGCAGACATCGTTTTCCCGTCAGACATCACCATAGTTCAGTCCCAGCCTGAGGTATTCCTTCGAAAGGGGAGCGAACTCAGTGGAAGGGTGATTGCTCCCGATGACTGCTGGAAAGCCACGACCGGAGACAACAAACGGACTCTTCGGGTGTGGGGCAGTGACTATGACGGCTACACACAGACATTCACAGCCGAGAATGACGCACAGTATTATCTTGTTATTCCGGCAGGTGTCGTAAAGAATGCCGCCGGTGACCTCAACGAGAAAATCGTGCTTGAATGGAATGGTCCCGAAACCCCCAAGGCACTTGCCGTCACTTCGACAGATCCCGCAAATGGCACAACATTGCCTGCCAAATATGTGGACATGGCTTTCACCGTCACTTTCGATGAGGATGTTACCGTAACACAAAACTCACCAGCCGCCAAATTAACCATCGGTGCAGCCGAAGGCGAAGAAATCCCCGCTGAAAGTGCATGGAATGTAACAAAAGAGTCTTCAAAGAGCATCAAGGTATGGGCTTCGGATTACGACGGCTATACCCAGGCATTCCGCCCGAAGAAAGCAACCAAGTATTTCATGACCATTCCCGCAGGTATTGTCAAGAATGCCTCAGGCATATCCAACGAACAGATAGTAATCGAACTTAATGGTCCTGCCGCCGCCGAACTCAATGTAGTCTCGACTACACCCGCCAGCAAGACTACAGTCGAGGGTGTGACCAACATGAGTTTCGACATCACCTTCGATGCCGAAGTAAGCGTCGCAAATGCCTCACCCGCCGCACGTCTTTGCCAGGGCAGCGAGTCGGGCACACCTATCGAACCCGATGACAAATGGGTCGCCTCGCTTCAGGGCGACAAGAAGACAGTACGTGTATGGGCATCGGATTATGACGGCTACACACAGACTTTCAAACCCGAGGAAGGCTTCACATACTACATGGTGATTCCTGCCGGCATAGCCAAGAATGCCGACGGCTCTGAAAATAAGGAAATCACTATCATTCTCTACGGACCTGAGAAAGCCCAGCCGCTGACTGTTGTAAGCACAACGCCTGCCGACGGCACCGAACTTGAGAACAAATATGTCGGAATGTCCTTCACCGTAGAATTCAGTGATGACGTGACAGTCGCCGTAGCGTCGCCTGATGCCAGACTGCACGAAGGTTCGCTTACAGGGTCGACCATCGACCCCGACGACTGCTGGAAGGCAAGCGCCGAGGGTAAAAACGCAGTCCGTGTATGGGCTGCCGACTACGACGGTTTCCTGCAGTCGTTCAAGCCGGTCGAAGGTGCCAAGTATTATATGGTAATTCCTGCAGGTATAGTCAAAACTGCAGACGGCCGAGTCAATGAGGAGGTGGTCATCATGCTCAACGGTCCTGCTCCCGCTCCTGCCGAACTGGAAGTAGTCAGCACCAATCCTGCCAACGGTTCGGAATATCAGTCAGATTGGGCAGACATGAAGTTTGAGGTAACTTTCTCAGCCCCGGTCACTGTTGTAAAGGCTAACCCCGACTGCAAGCTCTATGTAGGCGAAGCAGGCGGAAGTAGCGTTGATCCAGATGACAAGTGGGTGGCCACCCTTCAGGGGGACAATAAGACCGTGAACTTCTGGGCCTCAGACTACGATGGCTTCCTGCAGGTATTCAAGGTTGACCAGGACAAGTACGTCATGGCTATTCCCGCAGGTGTCGTCAAGGACGCAAGCGGAGCAATCAACGGCGAAATCACCATCACAGTCTACCGTAAGGGTATGAGCGGAATCGGAGCCATAACAGCCGACGGTAATGAAGTCGAAGGTTACTATGACCTTAACGGACGTAGAGTCAACGGACTGCTTCAAGGCAAGGTGACAATCGTACGCTTCACCAATGGCCACAGCATAAAGATGCACGCTCGCTGATAGGTCTTACATCTCTTAATCCAGAATAATGTGACGGTCGCTCGCACTCGCGCAGTGCAGGGCGGCCGTCATTGTGTGATACGGGGTCTGTTTTATTTATGTTGTGCCGGATCGGTCAACTATTTATAATGCGGTTTGTTAGTTGAATAAGGACATTTGTGACGTCTGCTGCACATTTGCCACCGGTAACTATATTGACAAAATATACTCGTATTATTATGAAAGACATGACTCCTATCAATCCCGTTTCAGACAGGTCGGTTTCTGCAAAAGAAAACATGGACGGATGCACCGCAGCGACGTATGTCGCATATGCCTTGTGTGAAGTAGCCACAATCTATCCCATAACACCAGTCGCCTCGATGGGAGAAATCGCAGACAAATGGGCAATGCAGGGCCGCAGAAACATTTTCGGAACGACTATGCAGGTGCGGGAGATGGAGAGTGAACTCGGAGCGGCCGGTGCTACACACGGAGCGTTGGCGGCCGGCGCGCTTGCCACAACCTTTACCAATTCACAGGGGCTGCTGCTGATGATTCCCAATATGTATAAAATAGCGGGGGAACAACTGCCGGCCGTATTCCATGTCGGCAGCAGATCGCTGGCCTCGCATGCCCTGAGTATTTTCGGTGACCATCAGGATGTCATGGCATGCCGTGCAACCGGTTTTGCGATACTATGTTCCTCATCGGTTCAGGAAACGTTTGATCTGGCTATTGCCGCCCATCTTGCCGCCATAGACGGTTCACTGCCAGTGCTTCACTTCTTTGACGGACGCAGGACAGCAAACGAGACAGCGACAATATCCACCCTGGCATATGATGAAATCGCTTCGATGGTGGACATGGATAAAGTTGCCGCATTCCGTAAGCGTGGACTCAATCCGGAACATCCACTGCTAAGGGGTACATCACAGAATCCTGATGTATATTTCCAGAACCGCGAGGCCTGTAATCCTTTCTACGACAGAATGCCCGGAATCATGCAGGCGGCGATGGACAGGGTTGCGGCCAAGACCGGCAGACAGTATCACCTTGCAGACTATTTCGGCTCACCGGAAGCGGAGCATGTGATAGTATCCATGGGGTCGTCATGTCAGGTTGTGGCGCAGACTGTAGATTGGCTGAATGCAAACGGATACAAGACTGGTGGAATAAATCTGCACATGTACCGTCCATTTCCCGCCGCTCAACTAATAGACTCGTTGCCGGAAACGGTGAAGACCATATCCGTACTTGACCGAACCAAAGAACCCGGATCATTTGGAGAACCGCTTTATATGGATGTTGCCGCTGCGGTTTTCGAATCTGGAAGGAACATAAAGGTTTATGGAGGTCGTTACGGTCTGTCAAGCAAGGATTTCACGCCGGCTATGGTAAAAGCCGTGTTTGACGAAGCCATGAACGACAATCCTAAAAAAAGATTTACGGTTGGCATTGAAGACGACCTGACTCATCTCTCGCTTGAGGTAACGCCTGAAGACTTCATCAAACCGGCAGACGGCATGGTACAGACCATATTCTACGGCATAGGTGCAGACGGTACTGTGGGAGCGACCAAGCAACTTACAGACATTGTATCAAATTTGGGCGGAGGATATGCCCAGGGGTTCTATGACTTTTCAGCAAAAAAATCCGGAGGATATACAATATCTCAACTACGCTATTCCGACCAACCCATAAATATGGAATACAGCATAAGCGAGGCCGATTATCTGGGATGCAACAAGGATACCTATGTAAAGAAATACGACATGGCAGGCCGCATACGTGAGGGAGGAATATTTGTTCTGAACTCGCGGTGGAGTGACGAAGACCTGGAGCGTGAACTCCCTGCAGGTGTCAAGCGTATAGTGGCGGCGAAAAAGATTCAGTTCTATAACGTAGACGCTGTTTCCATCGCTCAGAAAAACGGACTCGGCACACGTATAAACATGATAATGGCTGTGGTATTCCTTTATCTTATGCGTGACAGACTGCCTTTTGACAAGTCGGTATCGGCACTAAAGGATAAAGTCAGGTCGTTGTACATGCATGAAGGAGGAGACATCGTAAACCGCAATATCTCCGCTATGGATTCCGCCGTTAATGCCTTACACAAAGTTGATTATCCTGCATCATGGCTTGAATCAAAGGATAAGAGTGAATATGAGGCGGATGTCCCCGATTTCGTACGGGAGATTGCCGAGCCTTGCCTGAGAATGGAGGGTGGAAAACTGCCTGTGTCAAAATTTGCAGCGGACGGTCATATTCCCATGGGAACGAGCGCTTACGAGAAACGCCGTATAGCAGTCAACATACCGCAGTGGGATTCACAAAAATGTATCCATTGCACACAGTGCTCGATGGTATGTGCCCATGCCGCGATACGTCCTTATCTGCTTGACGAAAACGAGGTGTCAGGCGCACCGGCCGGCATGTCACTGGCCGAAACAAAAATGCCGGCATTAAAGGGCTTGAAATACAGGATTCAGGTATATCCCGCAGATTGTCTTGGATGTGCTTCGTGCGCCACCATCTGTCCCGGTCATGCCTTGGCCATGGTGCCAATAGACAGCATCTTTGACAAGGAAAACAAATTCCTAGAATACTGTCAGTCGGAAGTTACAATCAAAGATGATCTAGTAAACAGAGACAGTGTCATAGGGTCACAGCTCCACCAGCCTCTGCTTGAGTTTTCCGGAGCGTGTGCTGGCTGTGGCGAGACACCGTATGTGAAACTGCTTACACAACTCTTCGGCGAGCGGATGATAATAGCCAATGCCACAGGCTGCTCATCGATATGGGGGGCAAGTTATCCGAGCAATCCATATTGCACAGACCGTAACGGACGAGGCCCCGCGTGGGCAAATTCATTGTTCGAGGATAATGCTGAATTCGGCTATGGCATAGCCTGCGCACTCGAATCGCTGCGTCAGATGAATAAAGACGATTCCTGGAAGCCAAAAACATGTGTCTGGGCAATCGGCGGTGACGGATGGGCATATGATATAGGGTTCGGTGGCCTTGATCATGTACTGGCACAGAACATAGACATCAACATACTCGTCCTCGATACCGAATGTTATTCCAATACGGGGGGACAGACATCAAAAGCCACTCCGCTTAGCGCCGTGATGAAGTATTCAGCAGACGGCAAGCGTACGTACAAGAAAGACCTTGGGCGCATGATGATGACATATCCAAATGTATATGTCGCGTCAGTCTCTCTCGGGGCCAATATGAATCAGACAATAAAGGCATTTACCGAGGCAGAAGCGCATCCGGGGCCCTCGATAGTAATTGCCTACTGCCCGTGTATAAATCATGGAATACGCTCGGGAATGAGCCATGCGATTGTAGAGGAGAAATTAGCCGTGAAAACCGGTTACTGGAATCTATACCGATACAATCCCGCTCTCGATAAGCCGCTGACAGTTGATTCGGTGGATCCGGACGGAAATCTGATAAACTTCATAAACGGCGAGGACCGATATGCCGACTTACGTATGATTGATCCAAAGGATGCGGCAATACTGCAACCCGATCTCGAGAAACATTGCGTCAGTGTATATCAGATATTAAAACGCATGACATCCTGCGATAGCAAATCACAATCAACCGGGAAATAAGGTACGATTATTTAAGGGCACCGATATTCAGAGGATCGTCGGGCCACCTGTGCTTGGGATATCTGCGACGTAGTTCCTTGCGGACCTCGAAATAAGTTTTCGTCCAGAATCCCCGGAGATCGGTGGTGAGTTGCACGGGTTTGAATCCCGGAGAAAGAAGTTCCATAAGCACCGGACGCCGCCCCTCATCAAGCCGGGGTGTATCCATTAGTCCGAAGCAGTCCTGTAAACGGGCGCTGACAACAGGGATTGAGGTGCCGGAACGATAGTCTATGCGTACGTTACGGCCTCCCGGCAAACGGATGTGCGAAGGTGCAATACGGTCGATGCGTGCCATCATATCGTAGCCGACTGTGGTTCCTATTACAATACATAGATCAATTTTATGTAGTTCCTGCACGGTTGTGGCACTGCCTATGTGCAGAGGTAACCACTCACTGGCAGACGATAGAATCGCGGATGTAGATATATCAGGAAGATTTAGTTCGGGATGCCACTCCGATACAATCTCTATTCGCCTCTGCATACGTGAAACATCATCATTGAAGTCGAACATGCTTAAGCCGTCCTTTGGTGCGGCCTGAGCGATTGCGGATACAATTTCCTCGCGGGAAATTTCATTAAGTGGTCTTGACGAGATTACAAGAACGCCGACACGCTGATCGTTTCGAGTCAAAAGACGTCCTTCCCGGCTGTTCCAGGATATATTCCTGAAAGGAGTCGCCATATCTTCAAGTGTACTGGTATTCACGGGCGAAGCAAGGAAAATGCGTTTGCCGAGGGTGGCAACGCTCAGAAAGTCGTTGGCCATGAGATTGTCTCGTTCATCAAGTCTGATATTTTCGCCAGAGGGCAGTCTGTATATGTTGTCCCTGAGACGCATCGCAACCCTTTCGGGATATGCAGCAGCGATAAGTAATCCGGAATCAACTGGATTGACGGGGAAATTATCCTCTTGACAGCGGATCATACGGCGATACTGTTCGGAAATACGGCAGATGCGATTCCATGGACCTTTGGGACCACTTGTGCGTTTCTGGCGAAGAAGATCGATGCGAGTGTTGATGTCGGCATCCGTATCATCGCTTATAGGATCTTTCTCCTCGAGTATAGCGGCAATATCGGCAGCAAGGCTCCTCATTCTGCTGTCCGTGGCTCTCAACAGCATATGCGCTATACGCGGGTGACAGGGCATTGAAGCCATGCTTCGTCCGTGAGGGGTAATTTTTCCATTCTCATCTATAGCCCCAAGCATTGTCAGCAGGCGACGGGCCTCCGCGATATGTCCCGAAGTCGGAGGTGTGAGCCAGGGTAGTTCTTCCGGCTTGCCGCATCCCCATGCGGCGATGTCAAGGAGTGTCGGGCTGAGATCGGCTTCTTCGATTTCAGGTTTTCGGTTCTCGGCCATCCGGTATTCATCAGCCTTTGACCAAAGTCTGTAGCAGAAACCATCTGAAAGTCGTCCTGCCCTTCCTGCCCTCTGGCGCGCCATATCCAGAGATATGCGTACGGTCTCCAGTCTGCTTAGTCCGGTAGAGGAATCAAATCTCACGGCGCGATACAGACCGGAGTCAACGACGGTTCTTATACCCTCAATGGTTAGAGAAGTCTCGGCAATCGGAGTTGACAGGATAATTTTTCGTCGGTCCTGCGGGTTATATTCTATTGCACGGTATTGCTCGGAAGATGATAACATTCCATGTAAGGGAAGAATCAAGGCATCAGGGAGAGAGTCCGCTAAAATTTCGGCACATCTGGCAATCTCCCATTGTCCCGGAAGAAAAGCCAGAATATTTCCTGTCTGTTCACGGCAGGCAACTCTGATAGATGAAGCCACTGCTTCAGCACATTCGCGAATATCGAAAGATTCGCCGTTGACAATTTTAACCGGAAACATGGATCCTTCAGCCTTTATTGGCAATGCATCCAATTTATTGCATATAAAATCTGTGTCTATAGTAGCAGACATAAGCACGATTCGCAAATCCGGTCGAATTATATTCTGTGCCTCGAGTGTCAGCGCGAGGCACAGATCCGAGGTGAGGCTACGTTCGTGAAACTCGTCGAAGATTACCACGGACGTACCGGCAAGAGTCGGGTCGTCAATGAGCATCCGCTCCATGATACCCTCGGTGACAACCTCTATGCGTGTCATGTCAGATACTTTTGACTCGAAACGCATTCGGTAGCCAACGGTCTTGCCGACAGTCTCGCCTAAAATCTGTGCCATTCGCATGGCTATCTGTCGTGCTGCAGCCCTTCGGGGCTCGAGCATAATGATTTTACCAAAGTCAGTTTTTCTGGTGGAAGCATCAGAAGAGAAATGTTCAAGAATTGTCAGTGGTAAAAGTGTTGACTTGCCTGAACCGGGAGGAGCGGTGACAACTATGCGTCCTCTTTCCGCTAACGCCCCGTTGACCTTGTCGCAGATCTTGAAGACAGGCAGGTCCTCTATAAATTGTTCCTGAATCATATTTGAATTTTGGTTGTAATTGTTGCTCTACTGAGATTGTCTGACATCCTTGATGATTATGTTTTTATTGATAAGCATGTGTAGACATAAATAATAGGATGCGACGAGAGACACTGTCACGATGACGAAGTATATCAGATGCCATTGTTCCGGTATAAGTACCAGTATTATTGATATAGATAGTTGTATAAGGGCATAGACTGTGGCAACAGAGAGATGAGAAAAGCCGGATGTATTGACCAGTTGTTGATAAATATGGCGATGATGAGATGTTCGGAGATCCTCTTTTAGTTGTATTCGGCGGATTATGGTCAGAGCAGTGTCTGCGCCATATACTGATATCATGATTAGATATGTAAAGTCACCTGTTTTCAAGATGATGGAGTATATACCGAAGAGTACTATGAAACCAAGTGTGATTGAACCTACATCTCCGGCGAAACATACGGCTTGTCGGCGGAAATTGAAGAAGCAGAAAATAATGACAGAAATTCCGGTAATGTAGAGGAGCGGTGTTGATACAAATTCAAGGGAACTGTTCAGATAGCACAAAGGTATTAGAACAGCAAGTGTATAGGCCCCTGTAATACCGTTGATACCGTCCATGAAATTATAGGCGTTGAGTATGCCTGTCCCTAATATTATAGATGCGATATATATCGAAATAGAGGATACGGAGATTTGGATTGACAGGTTTCCCGATAATAGCATGAGTTGCATCAACATCAATGCGACGGCTGCGAGTTGGACAAAAAGTCTGACGCTTATACGCAACGGATGTAAATCATCAATGAAACTTACTGTGCCAACAAGTGTTGCGCCGGTAATGAACCATGGATAAGGGAATGCATAGTATATGGACCACAACCATATAGCAAAAAGGAAAACAATGCCTCCGCCTTTTAGGCGTAAACAATATTCATCGTGCCTTTCAATCGTATTATCCGTGCTTTTTGCAAAGACAGAGTTATCTGTGAACCTAAGTTCCCTGGCAAAAGCAAGGTAAATGAGTTCGAGGCACAAGAGAAGTAGTGTGATAATGATGTAAATCACGAAGATATTATTTTTCTATGATATCTGGTTTTAGAGATTCTTTAAGAGCGGACAGTGTTCGACTGAGGCCTTCATCGGAAGATACAGGCATCCGGGTGATGTGGAGTCCGTTCTTAAGTTTTGAGTTTGAGATCTGGAAGTTACCGGTGAGTTTGTCAAGGCTTTTCCTGTTTAATGGCAAATGCAGAAGTGTGCCAGTCCCGAAGATGAAAAGTATCAAGCCTCTGCTGATTTTCCAAATACGGACTTTATTATCGAGCGATTCAGCGATTTTCCGGACTAAATGATTGGTTGAGACATAGTCATCATCAGCAAGATTATAGATACCCGGTGGGAGTACATTATCTGATATTTTACGGACAGTGAATATGACGTTTGCGATTGATACGAAATGTCGTTTGTTCTCGAAAGCGCCCAATGGCCATGGAAAGTTCCTGAACAGGACCTTATATAGGATCGGCAAGTTGCCTTTGCATCCGGGACCATGTATCATGGCAGGCCGAAGTATATATACGGTATGCCCGTCAGTGAGATGGGATAAAATGTATTGTTCCGCTTTAAGTTTGCTTTTGCCGTAAGGTCCGGAAGGGACCGGCGTGCTGGTTTCGGAGAGAATTTCGTCATCGCCGAGTGAATCGGCACATGCTGCGACAGAACTAAAAAATATAAATTTATCGGATTCTGATTTTAGGAAAAAGTCGAATATGGATTTTGTAAGAGAGTAATTTATTCTGTAGTATTCTTCAGCCTTGATCTTTCCCAAAGTATCGTGGACAATTGCCGCAAGATGAATTATTAAATCGAAACATGGAAGTTGAGTGACCGATTTGCTGAAATAAGGAAAATCTGACCATGTAAAGATATGCCTAACACCGGGAATGAATGTAGCGGTTCTGGATAAACCGTAGATTTCGACAGAAGGGTCTCCGGCCCATGCAGAGGCAAGACTACGTGCTACGTAACCATGTATACCGGTGATAAGGATTTTCATAAAAGTGTCATCCGAATTTGATTCGGGAATTTTATTGCAAATATAAGCAAACGATGCAAATACTACAAATAATTCTGCCGCTTCCGGCATCCGGTTTAGTTATCTGGGAAGAACGACAGAGAATTCATGATAGTCAGTTGGCGCGAGGATCGTGCGGATGTAGGAGCCATTGACGATATGGCGACCCCATGCGGGAGACTGTACGGTGCCACAGTGCATCGCCATGAAGATTGAGCAGTTCGTATGGCGAAACAGTGTCGGAGGAAGTGACGGCCCAGACACTCTGATCTATTTCCTCTTCGAGTTGCCCCGCGGTCCATCCGGAATAGCCGAGAAAGAAACGTAAAATGCCGTCAGTCAGGTATCCGCTGTTGACATAATCGATGACAACTTCAAAATCACCCCCAATCCATAGATTAGGCGCAAACTCTGTCGCTCCAGGAATTATCTCATTGCCAAGCGAATGAATGAAGTAAAGCCGGTCAAGAGAGACAGGCCCACCACAATATACAGGTATGCCATGTGCAGGTTTTACGCCGTCAAGGAGTTCATCGAGAGAATATCCACTCGGATTATTCATGACCACCCCCATGGAGCCAGACTCGCCGTTGTGGTCGATGATGGCAATTACACCATGCCTGAAGTATTTCTCGCCCAGGAAAGGTTCAGCCACCATTATGCTTCCAGCCTCAACCTGACGTTTCACAGTCTTGAGATTGAATATGTCAGTAGGGATATTCTTCATTGTTCAGACTCCTTGGAATGATTCGGCATTTCATGTGCAAATATATAAATTTAACGCGTCGGATACAAAAAATGTTGGCAAAAAGCCTTATCTTTGTACTAAAGAAAGAAATGATTTGAATTAAAGGAAAAATTTATCTCAATAGAATATGCCAGTCCCGATTCAGGAATTTGATTCAACTCTCCTTGACAATGCCGTCGGGGAACTGTCGCGTCTTCCGGGAATAGGTCGCAAGACTGCGTTGCGGCTGGCATTGTACATGCTAAGACAGGACCCGTCCATGGCAGAGCAGATTGGACGCGCTATCGTTGAGATGCGGCGTGGTATTCGTTATTGCCGTATCTGTCATAATATATCCGAGAGCGAACTATGCCCGATATGTGCAAGTGTGCATCGTGACAGGAATACAGTGTGTGTGGTAGAAAATGTCAAGGATGTCATGGCGTTCGAACGCACAGGGCAGTTCCGGGGGCTATATCATGTGCTCGGCGGTGTAATCTCGCCAATCGATGGTATTGGCCCTGATATGCTTGAGATTCGGTCACTTGTAGATCGCGTGAAGACGGAAGATGTGCAGGAAGTCATTCTTGCTCTTCCTGCAACGATGGAAGGCGAGACCACTAACTTTTACATTTATAGGCGTCTTCAGGACACAAATGTAAAGATTACCCAGTTGGCAAGAGGCTTGGCCGTTGGCAATGAGATTGAGTATATAGACGAAATAACTCTTGGACGCTCGTTGTCAGGACGCACTTTGTTCTCAGAAAATACCTTCTAATAGCGTTGTACCATATGGCAGATATCAAACTTCGGGCTCCGGAGCCGGTTGACATAGACACTCTTTTCATATGGGAGAATGATTCCAGTCAGTGGATAAGTTCTTTGACCCCTGTTCATGTCTCACGTCAACGTATATGGGACTATGTCAATAATTTCGATGGTGATATCGGAGTCTGGCAGCAGATAAAACTTATGGTCTGTAATGAAGGGGAGACGCTAGGTTCTGTTGATCTTTTCGATATTGACCTAAGGACTTTACATGCTTTTGTCGGAATTTTTATTGCACAGGAATTCCGAGGAAAGGGTTTTGGCGCGGAAAGCCTTAGGCAAATCTGTGATTATGCGTTCAATGTATTGGGGTTAAAATCTTTATGCGCCGTGGTAGCGGTCAATAATGTCCCCGCGCTACATATTTTTGGTGTGACTGGTTTTTCTGAGGTTGGCATTTTGCATGACTGGCTCCGTAACGGGCAGTCACTTGAGGATGCCAGTTTGCTTCAACTTGTTTCGCGTTGATAGTGATTTTTATGTTAAGCGTAGATTGATAAAGATTGCTCAATAAACATATCTGGATACCAGTAGCAAAATTTTACGGCCGGTGTAACTCAGAATTGCGCCGACTTTATTTTTTAAACGTGAGCGGGAGTCGCAAATAACACTTTTGCGATAATTACGTATGACCTTCCAGCATTTGTCTGCAAGATTCGTTTGATGTTCGCGTGAGGCAAGAATAAAAATATTGAAGTTGGCAGCGAACTTCCGGTCAGCGGCGGCAAGAGAGAGTTCAGGTACATTTCGGGAGACGGAATACTCTATATCGTCGACAACGTCCAGAACATGGGTGCGCTTTGTTGACCAGGTATGGAGAATGCTTCTGGGGTGCTGGCGATAGAAATACACAGGAATTGTGGCGAAGACGATAGAACTGCAACGTGATAGGAAACGAAAGTTGAATTCAAGGTCCTCATAGTATATACCTTCGACAAAGCGAAGATTGCCTATCGCCTCACGTCTGAAAAGTTTTGCCCATACGGAGGCGAAAAAAACTTCCTGATATAGAAATTTAGCAAGTGCCTGTTTCCTGTCAAGTGAAACCGTTCTAATTTCTGATGGAACCTTTACCGCCGGACATTTCTCTCCAAGAATCATGGACGTTGCCAATGCTTCGGCATCAGTTGAATCAAGGGCATCCCTCATTCCTCTCAGTGCTCCGGGGAATAGTATGTCGTCGGAGTCGACAAAACAAAGGTAATTCCCTCGAGCCATATCCATCCCGATATTACGGGCGCGGGACGGACCTCCGTTTGATGTGTGTAGGACATGGATTCTGGTGTCGCGGCATGCATAATCATCCGCAATTGATCCGGTGGTGTCAGTGGAACCGTCATCAATGACTATTACCTCCATACCTGCAGCGAGGCCTTCCTGACTGAGAATGCTGTCAAGACATTCGGCCAGGAAGGCTTCGCTGTTGTATGCCGGTACGATTACCGAAATCATAAGATAATCAGAATCTGTGTTTCACTAATGCAACGCCATTTATTCCGAAACCTTTATTGGTGAGGACGGTGAGGACTCGTTGTTGACACGGTTCAAAGCCGTAACCACATAGCGGCCGGCTTTTTTGACACTGTACTCATGCTCGGGTGTAACTGCAACGACAGTAGCCTTAGAGAGGTCATCTGAGGTGTTGGCAAGACGATAGATGACAAAACGGTATGCATCGTTGGTTTTTCCTTTGCCCCTAGGGAGTGGAGCGTTCCATGTAAGTTTCTTGCCACTGGCCTTGAGCGATGATACGGCGGCAGGTTTGTCGGTAGAAATCCATGGATATGCGGGGACAAGTGCAATATCGCTCTGAAGGGAATTCGAAAGAGAATCAAGTATGCCGCTATCGTTTGCGGTTATAGAGTAACCGGGGAACCAGCAAGTTCCCTGGATATTCTTTGCATCGCGGGTGAGTTGTATTTTATGACGCAACTGCGATTTTTCTTTTGAAGGAGGAAGGTCAGGTTTCTTCATGGTTACGCCTGTGGACTGACCAATATACATGTGTCTTCCGTTAGCGTTACGGTTCCACCAGTCGTTCAGTACTGTGTATGAGGCCAGTTTATGCTCAAGTTCCCAATATAACTGTGGAATTACATAATCAACCCATCCTTTCTCGCTCCAGAGCAGGACATCGGCGTAGAGAGCATCATAATTCTGCAAGCCGTTGGTATCCGAACCGCGAGGGTCGGATTTCTTGTTACGCCAAATGCCGAAGGGGCTGACGCCGAAACGAACCCAAGGCTTTGTGGAGGCAATCTGAGAATGAATTTCTTCGATGAGGAGGTCTACGTTCTTGCGACGCCAGTCATCACGCTTCATCCCTTTGCCATATTTTTTGAATGACGCGTCATCAGGGAATTCAGATCCTTTGACAGGGTAGGGGTAGAAATAGTCGTCGAAATGAATGCCATCGACATCATAACGGTTGACTATATCCATGACAACCTTCTCTATGAATTGACGGTTTTCGGGCAGTCCCGGATCGAAATAAAGTTTGTCATCAGCGTATTTGACGAAACGCCAGGGCTCCTTATGGTAGATATGTCCTGGTGCGAGTTTCTCGTTCTTGGACGTGGTTACGCGATAGGGATTCAGCCATGCATGGAGTTCCATGCCGCGTTTATGGGTTTCGTCAATCATGAACTGAAGAGGATCCCAGTTTGGCGACGGGGCCTGACCGTTTTTGGTAAGGAATCGTGTCCATGGCTCGAGTTCGCTCGGATACATGGCATCAGCGGATGGACGCACCTGAAAGAGTATTGCGTTCATGCCTGCGGCCTGAAGTTTGTCGAGTTGATCGCGAAGGTAATCCTGAAGTTCTGACGTGGACTTCGAGGCATACTGGGGTTGGAAAATCACATGCATCCAGGCACCGCGAAATTCTCGGCGCGGTTGCTCGTCACTTCCGGCAACGGCCGACATAATAGCCGCCGCAGCCAGAATGGTTACGAATAATCTTTTCAGTTTCATGATGTATTTAGGGTAGTGATGTTTAATTTTAGAATCAGCCTTCGGCGGCAACAGCCTCGGTTTCCTCGACTTCAGCCTCGGGTTTGATATTCGGTTCTTCAAGACCGAGTTTCTTACGGCGGTCAATAACCTTTAGATAAAGGCCAAGAAGAAGAGCGCATACACCAAGACCGGCGAGCATAATCAGGGGCCAGACATAATTATAACTTACGGCGGCGACATCCTCGGTCATCTTGCCTGCTTCAACCTGTGCGGTAATGTCTCCATTGGTTGCGGTAAGAATCTTACCGATAAGCAGGGGGAAAAGCCAGAGCCCGATATTCTGTATCCAGAAAATGAGAGCGTATGCCGAACCGATGATCTTGGAATCAACGAGTTTTGGAACCGATGGCCACAGGGATGCGGGAACCAGAGAGAATGAGGCGCCAAGGACAAGAATCGTGAGGTAAGCAACGCCAACACCAAGCATGGCGCTTCCCTTGCAGGCTGGAAGGATGAAAGCAAATGTAAGGTGGCATAGAATCAGGAGCAGTGATCCGAACACTAGCATGGAAGCGGCTTTGCCCTTGTGGTCGACATATGAACCTAAAATAGGAGTAATTCCGACGGCCAGAAGCGGGAAAACTGCAAATATGGCAGCCGCAGACTGTCGCATATAACCGAAATAGCAGTATGTGATGAGCGCTGCGACAGCACATCCGAAGAGAGTGTACTTAAGCGTTTTTTTCTTGCTGAAGTTGCCTCCGAAAGCAGTCGCGGCAACAATCAGCATGATGATATACTGGATTAGAGTCGAGGCCTCGGAGTTCCAGAACGAACCTTCGGCGGGTGGTGTGAGAGTCAGGTTGCACTGGAGCATGTTGACAGCATACTTCTGGAATGGGAAAATTGCAGAATAGTAAAGTACGCATAGAAGGGCTACAATCCAGAATCCGAGTGAACTTAGAATCTTGCCAAGGTCCGAGATGCGGAATGGATCGTCTTTCTCTTCCTCGGCGTTAGTCTGCGAATCAAGTTTCCTGTCCATGAAGAAATAGACCACAAACATAATCAGCGCGATCATCAGCAGGATGACAGCGAATGCAACCGGACGGCTGACACTGATGCTGTCGCCTACCTGCTCGGCAAAAAACGGCGAGAAAATCATACAGGTACCTACGCCAAGTCTTGCAAGAGCCATTTCAGTACCCATCGCCATTGCCATTTCACGGCCTTTGAACCACTTGACAATACCTCGGGACACTGTTATGCCTGCCATCTCTACACCACAACCGAAAATCATGAAGCCAACGGCAGAGAGTTTTGCGGATGCAGGCATTCCTTCATAGAAAGGAGAAATGCCAAGTTCTTGAAAACCGGGAATATAGTTGAGGTGGTTATTGAACCAGATCTCAAGTCCGGAGCCTACGAACATATCGGTCAGGGCATACCAGTTTATGACTGCACCTATGAGCATGACCGCACCTGAAAGCAGGGCTGTGAATCGGACGCCCATTTTGTCCAGGATTATGCCTGCGAATATCAGGAAGAAAATGAATACGTTTAGAAAGGTTTCGGAACTCTGCATGGTACCGAATGCTGTCGAGTCCCAGCCTTTGTATTCCTGAAGCAGATCCTTTATTGGTGAAAGGATATCCATGAATATGTACGAGCAGAACATCGCCAGAGCGAGTAGAGCGAGCGCTGTCCAGCGTGCCCATGATTTATCGGCGAGAGTATGTGCCGCCGGATGAACTTGTAAGGCCATAATGCGTTTAGAATTATGTAAGGGTGATAATTATTGATTTGTGCAAAGGTACAAAAAATGTAAGTAAAATCGGCCCGTCTTGTCTTCATCTTCACAAAAATATGCTTGAATGAGCAATATGTCTGAAAATATAAAATCCGGTGCCTCGCAAGGTGCCAGATCTAAAACCATCGAGAATCGCCTTCAGCGCCGCGAGTTTACCTTTGATCGTGTTATACGTATATTCTTCACGGTATGTCTGTTAGCCGGAGCGATTTTTCTTATAGCCATACTCAAGGATGTCCTTTTACCATTTTTTGTAGCATGGCTTATAGCGTATATGCTTGAGCCTTTCGTGCAATTTAATATGCGGTGGACACACTTGCGCAATCGTTTCTGGCCTGTGATATTGACGTTGTTCGAGGCTACGGCTGTGGTCGTGGCTTTGGGAATAATTTTTCTTCCGTCTATTTTTGATGAGTTTCATCAACTTGCCGTTACTGTCAGTGACTATGCAAAGTCAGATCAGGAGATTTCGTTCATTCCACACTCGGTTCATGAATTTATCAAACAGTCAATAGACTTTGAATCACTCTCGGATTTACTTAGCCAACAGAACATGCAGGCGCTTACTGAAAGCGCAACAAAGATCATCTCGGGAGGGTGGTCCATAGTCCTGGGCATCTTCAACTGGATACTTGTATTGCTTTATGTGTTGTTCATAATGATTGACTATGAAAAACTAATTGCCGGCTTTCGTCGCATGGTACCACCTAAGTATCGCAAACTGCTGTATGGAATAGGCGATGACGTGAAAAATTCAATGAACCATTATTTCCGGGGACAGGCACTTATTGCAGTCTTCGTCGCAATAATGTTCACTATAGCATTTTATATTATCGGTTTGCCGCTGGCACTTTTGCTCGGTATCATGATAGGTATCCTGTCGATGATTCCATACATGCAGTTGCTGTCCATAATTCCGACAACGCTGCTCTGTCTGGTGATGTCGGCTAACGGACATGCGGATTTTTGGAGTATATGGTGGCAGTGCATAATCGCGTACTGTATCATTCAGTCTACGGAGGATCTTGTGCTGACGCCAAAAATCATGGGTAAGGCCATGGGATTAAATCCGGCTATAATTCTGCTGTCACTTTCAGTATGGGGAAGTCTTCTGGGACTAATAGGCATGATTATCGCTCTGCCAATGACAACACTTCTTATATCATACTATGACCGCTACGTAATCCATTACGACCCTACAGCCGGCGATGGTGTGATCATGTAGAATCTTTAATTTAAATTAATCAGGCTTTTTCTTCGTTTCTGGCAAGCATCGGCAGGAGGCGGCGTCTGTCGGCATATAGCCACAATATGTCGCCAGCAGCAAATATAAGAGAAGAATCATTGTCGATGAAATCATCGCCTCGCTCAACAGCCAGTACAAGAGCGTTGTAGTTGTTACGTAAACGCGATGAGCGGGGAGTGCGTCCAATTAGGGGAGAGCCCGGGTCGAGACGCAAGGGGAAAAGCGAGAATTCATCACCGGATGAACCGGTCTGTACGGGAAGTGTGGCTTCAACCTGAGGAAGAAGATTCGCAAGTTGCTCATCGTTGCCTACAACACCAAGGGTGTCGCCCGGATACAAAATCATTTCGACAGGAGGCATTGGTGTTACCGTACCTTCGGCTCGCTGCACAGACACGACATTGACATGATATTTGCCTCGCAGACCTGTGTCAAGAAGTCGCTTGCCAACAAATTCGCTTCCATTGCCGAGTGTCATATATGCCAGATGAAGGTCGGCGACGACTGTATTGTTGGTACCGCGACGTCGTAGTTCACGTTCATTGAGGTTTTTCAGGAAGCGATTTTCAATTGTAGTCATCCGCTGGCGTACACGAGTCGAGAATACCATGATTATAAGCAATACCGCCGCCAGAAGCACTGATAGGGCAGCCCGCATGGAATAGAGCCATATTATGGTGGAGGCAACAAACCAAAGTGCGATTATGAAACTCAGGATGGCGATGACTATTTGCCCCGCGGAGACACGTGTCTGAGTAACGGATCTGGTATTCTGCTTCACAGATGCGATAACACGGGCCAGAGGAGAGACAATTGCCATGAGGAATGGAGTCATAATGCCGAGTGTCACTATCAAAGTCAGAACCCGGCTCCACTGAGGAATGATGTCAGTGAGCCAGTTGCGGAGGAACTGTCTTGATATAATTACGATAGCAATAAGAACGATTGAATATAACAGTGTGCGGAAAAGAGCAGGTTTTAATGTATTGAACCATGAAACGTCTGATTCGGCCTGCTCCTCGTTTACATTCTTGTGATATCGGTCAATAAGGAAACGCAGTCGGGCCGGAAGATGTCTTTCAATAAAGTTGTAAGCCGGCACAGACATCTTTATAAACATCGGTGTAGTGAATGTTGTAAGGACAGATACTGCGACAATGATAGGATATAGAGAAGAATCCAGGACACCCAGACTCATGCCAAGAGTGGCTATGATGAACGCGAATTCGCCGATTTGTGTAAGTGAGAATCCTGACTGTATGGCGACCCTCAGTGTCTGGCCGGTCACCAGCATGCCGAATGTGCCGAAAACAATCATGCCACAGATGACAACTATCGAAAGTAAAAGTATCGAGGGCCAGTATTGGGCTATAACCGTAGGCTTTACCATCATGCCTACAGAAATAAAGAAAACAGCACCAAAAAGGTCTTTTACCGGAGTTACAACATGCTCGATTCGCTCTGCGAAACTTGTACCGGCAAGAATAGATCCCATGACGAACGCACCGAGGGCAAGAGAGAAACCGCATATTACGGAAAAAACCGCCATGCCGAGGCAAAGCCCCATCGAAACTACAAGCAGAGTCTCGGAATTAAGGAACCGGTCAACCTTCCGTAAAAGAGACGGGAGAACATATACGCCAACCAGAAACCATATGACCAGGAAGAACACAAGTTTCGCAATGGAATAGAATAATTCGGAACCCTGGACGGATGAACCTGCTGCGATAGAAGAAAGAATCACCATCATGACCACTGCGAAAAGATCCTCGACTATAAGTACAGCCAGAACCTGTGATGCGAATTTCTGGTGCCTCAGACCAAGGTCATTGAATGCTTTCAGAATTATGGTGGTGGAGGACATCGATAGCATGCCTCCGAGAAACAGACAGTTGATTGACGAAAATCCCATTGCATAACCAACGATATATCCAATGCCCATCATGCCTGATACTATAATCAGCGCGGTGGCAACAGCCGAAGCTCCGGAGTTTACAAGTTTCTTGAAACTGAACTCAAGTCCCAGCGAAAATAGCAGAATGACTATACCAATTTCTGCCCAGAATTTTATGTTCCCCTCAGAGGCTACAGAGGGAAGGTAGGTGAACTGAGGACTTGCCAGAAAACCCGCGACAATGTATCCGAGAACAACAGGCTGCTTAATCCACTTGAACAATACAGAAACTATTGCTCCAAGCAAGAGGATGAAGGCAAGGTCTAGAATGAGACTTTCTATATCCATTTTATTTCAGAGAGAAATTGCCACGGTAGAGACGGTAGTTGTCAGCAAAAAGTTCAACAGTGTATTCACCGGATGTAAGGGCGGTAGCGATGTCGATATATATTTTTTCACCTGTTATTTCGTGTCCTTCGTATTCAAGAACTTTCTTGGCGGAGCAAGGAACTGTCGCACCCTCGAATGAGAATGAACCAGCCCCGCCTAGAAGTGTACCCTCGGGAGATATGACACGGCAGAATACCGTTTTTTGCCCAACAGGAGTTGAATTATTCTGAGGGATGGTGAATGTTACCATCAATTGTTTTGCCTTCTTTACCTTTTTTTCTCTTTTGCCCTTGTTGTTTAGAGGCGTGAGACTTACGCTTGTAACGTTGAGTTTTTCAGCAAGGGTCATACGTTCGTTGAGAACCTGATTCCGCTGATCTAGATCTTGTGCGCGGGCAGTGGTGGTGGCAAGGTCTGTTGACAATTGTTCGTTTTCGGCACGAAGTTCCTCGTTCTCCTTGTTAAGTCGTGCTATTTCTTCAAGATAATGCTTGAGCAATGCCCGCAGTTTGTCGATTTCACCACGTAGTTTCGCAATCTCAGCGGCAGATTTGTTTTTATTGTCTTTTAACTGAGCCTGAAGACGTTCTATCTCGACCCGAGCGGCCTCGTATTGTTTTGTCAAGCGTAGTTTTGTCGTGTCGTTAAGAATGACTTCACGCTGGTTTTCAAGTTGAGTAAGATCGCGTGTCGCATTCTCGAGTTCGCTAGCAGCAAGTTGCTGTTCAAGTTCGATTTGCTGTGCCTCAGCCTCTTGGCGCGCTTTGTCGGCCTCTGTTTCTTCTTTGCCGGCAGCGCCCCATATGAACCACCATATGAGTGCTCCAAGGATAATTACGCCAATAATAGCTGATATGCCAATGAGTATTGTCTTGCTGCTTTTTTTTCTGGGAGTATTTTCAAGGGAAGATTCAGACATATGTACCGTATCTTCGGCAGATTTGTGGATATTGCTTTTGGGAGTGCGGTTTTCGTTAAAATCCATAGTGTTACGATATCTTTTGTTCAGATAAAATAAACTTGTCAAAATTTAGAATGCAAATTTAAGATTTTTCGTTTGAAAAAACTTAACTTTGCTGTATGAAAAACTTGAAAGACGAAACAAAAAAGGAAATAGTGGTATTAAAAAAAAACTCCAAAAAACCTTTAAGAATTATACTTTGGTCATTTGTAGCACTCATTGTTGCTGCGGGAACTGTTTTGTTGTGGCTTGGCAACAAGGCCTATCGTCAGTTTGATGGTAAGGGTGTCCGCATAGTAATCCCAAATGTGTCTTCTAAAGAAGAAGTGAACGATATCCTTATCAGTCAACTTGGAGATTACGGAGCTGATATAGCATGGTTCTGGAAAGTGCGAGGAGGTGACCCGCATCGTGCGGCTGGTTCCTATGTTATAAACCCCGGTGATCGTGTCTGGTCTGTTGTAAATCGTATTAGGGTAGGGGCTCAGACACCAGTACGACTTACATTCAACAATGTCAGGACCATGGATGAACTTGCCACCCGCATATCCAGGAATTTTGCGTTCTCAGAGATAGATTTCCTTGCGGCGTGTGACTCATTGCTTCCTGAACAAGGATTCAATAAGGCTCAATACCCGGCGGCGTTTGTACCGGATACATATGAATTCTATGCGACCGCGACTGCGGAAGATGTTGTAAGGAAACTTGCCGAGCATCGTGAAAAATTCTGGAATGAAGACCGTCGGGCCAAAGCAAAAACTCTGGGGCTTTCACCTGTAGAAGTAACGACAGTCGCTTCTATTGTCGAAGAAGAGACAGCAAAATCTGATGAGCGTGGCAAGGTTGCAAGGCTTTATATCAACAGGCTTGACAAAGGGATGAGACTACAGGCTGATCCCACTGTCAAGTTCGCACTTGGAGATTTTTCCATTAAGCGTATAGTCGGACCGATGATAAAAGTACAATCACGCTATAATACTTATCTATATGAAGGACTGCCTCCAGGCCCAATTCGTATCCCCGAATCATCGACTATTGATGCCGTTCTGAACGCTCCGGAGCATGCATATATCTATATGTGTGCTCGCGAGGATTTCTCAGGTTATCACAATTTCACTTCGGATTATAATGAACATCTTGCCAATGCACGTCGTTATCAGGCAGAACTTGATGCAAGGGGAATAAATTAGTAAATACCCTATTACGGTTATATGAACAATAATCAATTGGTGGTTGCTGCCATATTCAGCAACAATTTCGATGCTAATCTGGCGCTTACAAAACTGCGTTCGGAAGGCATCGCATGCATCATTGACGGAGAAACAATTGCTGATGTCTGGGGTGGTGCGGCCGGAATGACATTTACAGGCCTTCGCCTGATGGTCAATTCAGATGACCTGTCAGCCGCACGCAAGATTATTGACGGAATGTCTATTTCGCACGATTGACGTTAGAGCAATTGGGTTACATAAAAAGAAAGACGGAGTGCCAGATGTGACACTTCGTCTTTGAGAGAGCGATAGACGGGGGTCGAACCCGCGACCCTGGGCTTGGGAAGCCCATGCTCTGCCAACTGAGCTACTATCGCATATCCGGGGAGAGCCTGAGCATTTGTTGAAGAATCTGATTGGTGAATCTCAGAGCAGTTTCCTTTTTGTGATGGCAAAGTTAGTGATTTTTTTTGAAAGGGAAGAATCGAATATAAAGTTTTTCAGTTATTCAGCGGCGGCGTCGGACAGAACGTGTTGCCGATGAAGAAGAAGTCTTGACTTTTGATTGCTTGACTTTCGACTCTTTAGGTTTCTTGGAAGAACGTTTTGTAGAGCGCTTTGTGGCGCGTTTAGGCTGATTTTCGGTTGAATCGCCGTTTTCTATACTAGTATTGTCACCTGAAGCGACATTCTCATCTGAATCAGCCGAGGCAAGAGCCTGGTCTTTGTTGTTCTTCTTGTTCTTGCCGCCAATGACTTCCTCGCGATCAGCAACCCAAAGTTTATCCTCGAAAGTCGTGAGGCGTTTTTGTATTGAATCCTGGGCGCGGCTCATAGCATCGGGATCAGGATAAAGTTGTGCCATGGACTGGTTGCGAAGATTACGGGTTTTATATATGTCACCCTCGTACATATTCATACGGAAGAAATCATCGTAAGAGGCGGTCGGGATATTGTTGTCGTCTGAGGTGAAAATCATCTGTTGGGCAAGCCAAGGACGTATGTCCGAATACTTGAGCCAGAACATGGGATATTTCACGGCTTCACCGCCAAAATCACCTGAACGGTGAAGTACGGGACATATTGCCTCTACTTCAGTTCTCATACGGTTTTGACGTGTATCGAATTCCCATCGTTCAATTATATAATATGAAAGTACCTCGTTGGTTGGCACATCGGATTCGTCAATTGTGAAACGGGGATTTTTCTCGGTGGAACCTTTGGCATCGGTATATAGAATGTGGAATCTGTCAAGGACATCACGTACCTTTATACGGTATTTGTCTGTGAAGACTTCACGTCCATCTAGGTACTCATAGGCTGGTATCTGGTTGTTTGCAAGAAGACGCATTATTATACGGAAGAGGTTTTCCTGGCCTTCGATATTCTCTTCGGGAAAGTAGAGAGTCGCGTTTTTAGCCTTGTCAAGGTCAATCTGGCGATAGATAACCCGCATCCACTGTCGGTCAGCATCGGTTATGGATGCACCAGCATCGCTGTAGTGGTTCTGCATGCGGTCGGTGACGCCAGGAGTCTGGGTTTGCTCCTTGCTGTGGCGGGGGCCATTGCCGGCACGGCGTGAAACACCCGAGGCCGTGGAATTATCCTGGGCGGCTGAGCCGAGTACGCCGGACGCAAGCATGAATGCGGCAAGGGCTATGCGGTTTATTTTTTTCATCTTGTTCAGATTATGTTTGCTGTTAAGATTCGTGTCAGAGTTTAAAGGTATATGTCAGCCTATGATTACTTCCATTGGCGAAAGATCGCGAGAGATTCCGTCGGGACCAACGGCTTTGATGCGGGTGATGAAGAAACGTGCACCACGTTTGAGACGCTGGAATGACTGTTTCTGGCGGGGAGAGAACGATGCGCCGCTTGATACTTCAGGGATGGCATTACCCATTGAGTCGAAGATTACAGTCTCAAATGAAGTTACGCGGAATTTCGTATCAATCAGACCATCGTCAATGGCAGCCTCAAGTCCGGGGGCAGCAAGTAGAAGTTGTTTCGAGAAAGGTCGTGAACCCTTATAGTGACTGACGTTGCCTTTATCGTTATATGCGATGTATGCCGACGGATCTGGAAGTTTACGAACGCGGAAAGTTGTCGTGGCTACATTAGATGTGCGTCCATCGATATTTGCCGTCACGGTAACGACAGCATTCGAGCCTACGGCCGTAGGGCGGGCTATCCAATGGTCACCGGAACGGGTAAGCGAGCCTCCTGTCATTGTGGCGGAAATATTGTTCATTGTAACGCCGGGAACGGAAATCGATATTGGGTTGTCGATACCGGCATAAAGAACATTCATCATGGTTGCCGATACAGTAGCCATAGGTTCTATAACTGTATATGAGGATGAGAAGTCATGACGGGTAAAAGTGCCGTCGCCATGAGGTACCTGAATATAGCCATTATAGGTGAATTCGCCGGTCGAGGTTGCACCTACAGTATAGATGCCATTGTCATCAAGGCGTCTGCCTCCGACAAAAACCTCAGGACGTGCGGTTGTGTCGACTGCGGCAAGCACTATGTTTGCCTGATACTGACCTCCCCGCATGACAAGTCTTGACTGCGGAATGACGAATGCAGACAGCGAGTTGACGCGTACATCGCCCGCATCGACCTGAGACAGAAGTGAAGCAAGAGCCTCGCCTTCGGCATAAAGTATGTCATTCTGAACTTTGGACAGGAGGGTGACTGCGGCAACAACAGGCTGTTGGTCGAATTTCGCTTCTTCCCAGAGGAGTTTGTTTAATTGACCCTTGCGTTGAATAGGCTCCGTGGATAAGGCATTTGCTATGTTTTTTGCCTTTGCAGGATCCCCGATAGTTGCAGTTATATAGTCACGGAACGAATCTATTGATGTTCTCAGTCGTTGTCCGTTTTTACTTCCTGGGGCTAACATGACAACAGCGGCGGATTCAAGGTCATCACGGTTGATTATGTTGTTGGGGTTGCCTTCTGCGCCGTCTGCCTGTCGTACTATGGCCATTTTCAGCGAGTCAACAAGTCTATATAGTGATGCGGTGTTACGGCGAACTTCCGAGGCCTTTTCAAGCCAGCGGCGTCCTTTCTCAGGGTTCTGCTGTGCGAAAGCCTCAAGCGAGTGGTAGATTGCGGCGTTGCGGTCTGATACGTTCTGATTGGAACGGGTGAGGCCTTCGTGAACCTGTGTGAAACCGTCGAGAACATCGGACGAGACGTTTAGGGCGAGCATAGCCGTCAGGACGATATACATAAGGTTTATCATCTTCTGACGGGGGGAAAGTCTGTTGTTGTTTGCTCCCATTGTCGATCAATCGTTGTTTTCGGAGGTGGTTTCGGGATTTGTAACGGTTGGATTGCCTGTCTGTGCCATCATGGGGTTGTACATGTTGATGGTCATCGCGGTAATCATTTTTTCATAGACAGAGTTGAGTTGCTGCATGTAACGGGCCATCTTCTCTGTCTCTTCGGCATAACGTGCAGATTGCTCTGACGATTTCTCATACATGTCGCGGATATCTTTGATGCCTTTGTTGACACGGTCGATTGCATCCAGTTGTGACGAGATGGATTTCAGTTGAATCTCGTAGATAGTGTTGAGACCCTGAATATTGCGTGAGAGGTCACCCATCTGCTGTACATAGCCTTGTGATGAGCGGGTAATGTTCTCTGAGTTTTCAGTAATTGTGCGGTACGAGTCAAGCAGAATCTCGGAAACGTGGTTGAGAGCCTGGGTTGATTGGCGTAACTGGGCCATTTCCTCAGTTATGCCATTTAATTGCTCCAGATAGTTCTGTGTTGCGGATGCGACATTGGAGGCCGGAGTTGTTACCGGCCCTTCAGCGACTAGAATTTCGGCATGGTGTGTCTCTGACTGGCGAGGACGGTCGGATACAGGCCAGGATCCATCTTGACCCAAAAACGAATCGTCTCCGTTAGAAGGTTTATCCGCATTTTCTTCAGTCTCGTCTGCGGTATCCTCCTTGACTTTGGAGTCTGCATCTGCGTCTTCATCTTCATATTTCTTGTCGAGTTGAGGGTAAACCTTTTCCCAATTATACTCGCGGGGCGGACGGTCGAATGCAGTGAGGACGAACATAAGTACCTCCGTGCCCATGCCGATGGAGAGCAAGGTATTGCCTCCTGGCAGGTGGAGTATCTTGAATAGTGCGCCCCAGATTACGATAGCGGCACCGATTGAATAGGCGAAGTTGAAGAAACGTTGGCCTTTCTCGCTTGATATGAAGGATTGTTTATGCTTTTTTGCCATTTTGATTGATGTTATATCTTTCGCCATGGAATGGCTGATATGACTGTCTTTGAGTATTAAACTTAGCGTTTGCCGCTTTTCTGACCGCGTGCGAAACCTATCTGACTGCGGACGCAACGGAATCCTATGTATGAACGCTGTTCGTTCTGATACTCCCACATGCGGAGGTCTGAACGAATGTTATGGGCCACATCTTTCCAGGAGCCGCCACGAATAATCTTCCGTTTCATGCGGTATGGATCCTCTTTGGCAGCGTTATAGCGGTATTCGGGGTTAAGGTCGGAAGTGAGTTTGTCAACAGATTCGGTGAATGCTGTCGAAGTCCACTCGGAGACATTGCCGGCCATGTCGTAGAGTCCGAAATCATTTGGCGCATATGTACCTACCCGCGAGGTAATCACATGCCCGTCCTTGACATAGTTTCCCTCCTGTGGCTTAAAGTTGGCATAGAAGCAACCCTTGTCATCGGACATTGTCAGGTCACCGTCCCATGGATACTTGTTTTCGGAAACACCTGCGCGGGCAGCAAATTCCCACTCGGCTTCGGTTGGCAGACGATATGGCTCGACATATATACCTTCCTTTCCGAGAGAGCGGCGCAGGTAATCTGTGCGCCAGTTGGCGAAGGCATTGGCTTGTTCCCAGGATACACCTACAACAGGGTAGTCGGAGTATCCTCCGTGTGAAAAATACATTCGGACATAAGGTTCGTTGTATGCATTTTCAAAGTCATTGACCCATGCGGTGGTATCGGGGTAGACGTTGACAATATAGGTGTTGAGAAAGTCATAGTCGCCGGTAAGGCCACGGGTAATTGTTTCACGAACAATTTCTCCCTCGTCATTGAAATATGCCGTATCTTTGGAAATCTGTGGAATGTCAGTTGGGGTAGGGAGGTCTGTGTTGTATACACGACGGCGCGGGTCAAGACGATTTTTACGCTTGGCGGCCTCGGTATGATTATACACCTCGTACCGGTAGTTGAGCTGGGTATCATCGAGTTCACGTACACCGGTAATGGGGTTGGTACGGTAAACCGATTCAATGGCACGTGCCTCGTCTTCGTTGGGATTGCGCCATGGAATTGGCTTGTTCCAGTTTAGGTGAGGAGTAACAGGATTACCTTCACGGTCTTCCTCAATCTTGAAATCCTCGTTGCCTCCGTAAGCGGGATCGGCAAGACGTTCGCGGATGATGGAGTCGCGGACCCAGAATACGAACTGCTTGTATTTGGCATTGGTGATTTCGGTTTCGTCCATCCAGAAGCCATCCACGGAAATTCCGCGGGCGTTTGCTTCGAGATTCCAGAGGCTGTCGGCCTCGCCCGGTCCGACTTTCATAGAACCGCGGTCGACTAGTACCATCCCGTAGGGAGTAGGTTCTGTCCACGATGTGCCGCCGACACCTGTAACTTCACCTCCTGCTGCCGAGCGCTGGCCGGTAGAGCAGGAGGCGATGATGGCGCCGAAAGCGAGCGCGAGGCTTGCCGCTATCTTGGTTGTTCTGTTCATGTCTGTGATTATGTGGTCTGTTGTATTGTCTGAAAAATTGGTTTTGGCCATATAGCCTGTGTTTGTCACATAATGCGTATCGCCTTATGACGGTTTCGGTTCTTGTCTCCGAGATTCAATTTGAGACTGTAACCGATGAAGAGTTCATGTGAACCGGTAGATGCCTTGGCGATTGCCGATGTGGGATAATCGTAGGCGTATCCAAGAAATATACCTTTGATTTCGGCTGAGACAGTCGCGTAGATTGAATCATCGTAGCGATACCCTAGACCAAAGGTAAGGAACTTATTGTAACGACAGCGGGCTGTTATCTCGGCCGTCGTAAAGGTAAAGTCGCTCTTGACCATCAGTGAAGGCATTATTTCAAATAACGTATATTTTATTGGAATATTGCCTCCGCCCATAAAATAAAGAGTGCGGCCGGTCTTGAATTCGTATATGTTCTGACCCTGAGAGTCAGATCCACTGTCGGAACTCAGGGAGACAACAGGGGCGTTGACATGAGTCATAGACAAGCCGGTCCAGAAAATCTTGTGCCTGAACCATATACCGGCAGCAATGTCGAATGCGGTTCCATGCAGGTCTTGAGTTGGAATCGCGTTGTCGGATCCCTGATGGTAGTCATCGTCATCCGGAAGTACAACGTCGGAGCCGTTCCACGACTGGTCATAGAATCCAAGCCCCAAAGCGGCAGTGAATTCACCGCCGAATTTCTTGAACTTATACCCTATTTGGGCATTTAGATTCAGCGTCTTGTAAAGTCCGAGACTTTCCTGTCCTATAACCAGGCCGGTTCCAAAACGTTTCCCGAATAGTTTTAATGGCATGTCGGCTGTCCCCAGGAACGAGCGTGGAGCGTTGTCAATGCCGACCCATTGCAGGCGGGCCCCTCCGCATATACGTAAATAGTCTGTCTGGCCGATGGCAGCCGGATTATAGTATGTAGGGACCTCGTAATACTGCGAAAACTGCGCGTCTGTCTGAGCCATTCCGGTCTTAATGGCGGAGATGAAAGCGAGAAGAAGCAGTATGCGGATGAATTTGTTTGTCAAACGATTCATTGTCGGTTTGCTATTGTCCTGTAGAATCAGATGGAAGAATGTGTTATTCGAAATAGAATGAAAGGACAATCATCTTGGATGTTGCTTTGGATAGCGACTGTGTGTACTTGAACTTTCCGGGATCGTCGACAAGGTCAGGGCGGTCATGTTGCAGAACATCTGTAAGGCCAAGGCAGAATTTGATCTCCGGATTGAGTTTGAAAAACGGCAGGTAGAAATCGCAGCCAAAACCAAATGTAAGATAGAAATCGGTGGATTTCAGTTTGAGTTCATCGGACCGTTTTTTACCCACATCGAAGGCTGGCATGATTCCGGTGAGCATGTAAGGACGCGAATTGCGGTATCGGAGAGACGAGAACTTCAGTTCAACAGGCATAACTACAAAGGTTGATTTGATGTTCTGCCGGACCTCGTCACCGCTATTGATCTCGCGCATGGTAACGTTGCGGTTGCCAAAATACATGCCTGGAGAGAAACGTAGATTGAAGTAAGTGTTTAGGCGGAGGTCAATCAAGCCGTTAACACAGAAACCGGGAGAGTATGATGGCTGTTCGATAAACCATGATTCGCCTTCGGGAGTTACGAATCCGTTGTTTGTCAGGCGTAGATTCTGGGTGTGCAGTCCGACCGAGAAACCAAGGTGCCAGCGTCGGAGGTCCGCGTATGGACGGTTCTGGATTTTATCGTTGAACGTCTTGGCGCTGACACCGAGCGCGCAGAAAACAATGGCTGCGCCTATGATTGCTATTTTGAGGAAGCGTTTCATTCAGTTGATATAACGCGGGGCAGGGCGTCTTTATTGTGCCTGAACGAAAAAAGACCCTTGGCGGATTTAGTACCAGGTTATACCGTTGCGGAGTGAAGAGCGTTTGTCGTACTTAAGGTCTGAAAGCATCGACGACTTGACGGAGATATGGAAATTATATGACTTGTAGGGCCCTACGGGAACAAAGGATGCCCGCATTGCAAAACAGTGGAGATCTCGGCCAATGGAGCAGTTCATGTATGCAAGCTTGTGGGTGTCAAAATTGTATGAGGCAGAGAATGAGAAGTTCCAGTTTTTGGTTGGGTTAATGTTGCCCGAGAAACTCAGGTTCTGGGTGATCCTGGAATTATATTCCAGTTTCTCATAGTTGAACGTCCCATAACTGTATCCAATGGAATAGTTGACAGACAATGACCATGGAACTTCCCATTTCATATATCCGTCATCACTAAGGTCTATACCATCGTCACCCTCGTTTTTGCGTCTGTCGCCATACTCGTCACCCGTCATGGGGCGGTTGTCATTGTTATTGTCTTTAGGGTTTTTGTCGTTCTTTTTCTTACGGCGGAATGTGTCGTTGTTGAAAGTATATGAGAACGATGTGCCTGTGGAGGAAAGACGACCGATACCTTTACCTGCTTTCCAGCGGGGTATATTGACGCGTACTGGATTGCCCTGGGCGTTCAACTGGTATGTATATACATCCCATACGGCATTCAGGTTCAGGTTGAAGTTCTTGGTAAGGCGAAGCAGTATGGAGGTGTTGATATTAGACCAGTTAAGCGAGTCCGCGGCAAAATTATATGATTGAGAAACTGTGAAATTCTCTATAAGCGAGATTTTCTTCTCACCGATTGAATCATCTGTCTTTACCTTCATCTCGAGATTGTTGGCAAGTGAGAATGAAAGTGAACCGCTCTTGCCTCGACCTGGCACACCGAATGTGGCGTTAGGGAATTTACTATAAACTACTTCCTGGACAACACCGTCACTGCCGGGGCGAAGATATTTGCCGTAATAACCGAAGAATGAAGAACCAAAGTCCGGAGCCCCTGAAAATGAGATTGTAGGAGTCATCACATGGCGAATCATCTTTACTTTGTCTCCGAGGAATTTCATAGGCTTCCAGAAACCGTAGACTTTGGTGTCAAGTGAAACCGATGCATTGAAATCCCAGACGTTGTAAAGACTATAGGTTGTGTCGCAGATTTCTACGGCTGCATTCGGATCCCATTGTCTATTGACCTTGGATGTGTACATGCGGTCGTTTAGTGTTATCGACGGCGTCAGGTTGAGATATTTGAAGATGTTGAATGTTGCGTTTATAGGTACGGTGTGTCGCATACCGTTACGCCAGTCTTTTATGAGACTCTTTTTGAAAAATTCATCCTGTTTGGCTGTCAGGGAATTCTGTAACTGACCCGAATAGGACATTTTGATTTTCTCATACCATTTCTCGCTGCCTACAGCGCGTTTGCGCTTGAAAGGCGCGACCTGGCTCATGGTGATGTTTAGGTTCGGGAATCCGACAGAGATTGTGGAATCCTGAGTGCGTTGCGAGACATTCATCGAAGCGGAAATTGACCATTTGGAATTAGGAATTCGGTAGGTCATATTTACTGTCGAGGACTTGGTGTTCTCAGTGAAGGCGTTGGAATAATATGAGTTGAGGTCATTTCTAGTATATCCTGAGGTGGTAAAGTTGACCGAAGCCGAAAGGCTCATCGAGGGATTGGCCTTGGAGTCTTGTGAATGAGACCACAGAATCTGGAAGTTGGTCTGTTTCGAATAGTCAGGCAGCCCCTTGTCGCCGTAAATCGACTTTAGGTAGGAAATATTGAAGTTGCCCGAATACTTATAGCGCTTGACATATGTTGAGCGAGCGGAGAGACCCCAGGACCCCTTTGTGTAAACCTCGCCAGTAAGAGCGAGATCAATGTTGTCGCTGAGAGCAAGATAATATCCTCCGTCACGTAGATAGAAACCGCGAGTGTAATCGTCTCCGAAAGTTGGGAAGATTATTCCCGAAGAATATTCCTTGGAGAATGGAAAATAACCGAAAGGCACAGCGAGAGGCAGAGGCAGTCCTGCAAGGACAAGATAGGTAGGTCCTGTAACTACATTCTTGCCAGGCTTCATTTTGCCGCGTGTGATCTGAAAATAGAAGTGCGGATGGTCATGGTCGTCACAGGTGGTGTATTTTCCATTCTGGAAGAAATATGTGTCATCTGAATCTTTTTTAGCAATACCTCCATGCAGATAACCTTCGCCTTGCTGTGTGACGATGTCGTAGAGTATGCCTTTGCGTGTGCCGAAATTGTAACGCATGGTGTGGGCCTCGTAATCCGTGCCATCCTCGCTGAAGACCGGACGTCCTTGTTCTTCGCCTGTTGAGTCGACCTTACCCAATGCGTATACAGTGTTGTTTTTAAGGTCGAGGTCTATTTGTTCGGCATCAATCTTAAATTGGCCGTATTGAACTTGACTTGCACCGTACATAAATGCGGAATCACGTCTCACAAGAAGCATTGAGTCCTTAGAGGAAAATACAACAGGTGCGTCAAGATCGACTTTGCGGCGCACCACACGCTGTTTGATCGGGGGTGTGGCAGTGCTGTCAATGAGCAGGGAATCCGGTATATCTGACAATCTTTCGGAAATAGAGTCGTCGGTGTTGACTGATGTATCAGCAGGAATAGGTGTGTTCGGAACAATTGCTTCTGTTTCTGAGGTTTCTGAAAAATCGCTGACGGAATCGGCCACAACATCGACAGACTTTTCGTTGGAAAGCCCTAGAGCAGTGGCAAAAGCATCAAAGCCCTGCCAGACAATGGGAAGGGCAAAGAGTAGAAATATATATGGCAACGTTTTTTTCACCTGTGATGAACGCTTGAACGTGCAAATTTAAGAAATATCGGCGGGAAAGGGAGTGTATTGGGGATTTTTAACGGTTTTTTGTTAAAGAGGAGGGACATCAATTATGCTGGCTCCCGGGAAATTGACTGCAAGATAGCGTTCAATAAAGGCCCGGGTATCAGCAGCGATTAGTTTATCTTGATCGAAATACTTGTTATAGAGGACGCCGGCAAGTGTTATTCCTCGGGATTTTATGGCTTCAAGCGAGAGTATGGTATGGTTTATTGAGCCGAGACGGCTATTTGTTACCAGCCACATAGGCAATGAGCGACTCGAGGCATAGTCGATGGCAAAAAAATTGTCGGTGATTGGGACCATGAGACCACCGGCGCCTTCAACGAGAACTATATCATATCGTCGCTCAAGTTCCTCGCGAGCCTTGTCTATGATGTTAAGATCAATCTCACGACTGTCAATGATGGCGGCGAGTTGAGCCGATGCTGGATATGAAAAGATTATGGGTGCGGTCAGACCTTCCCTGTCTTCGGGCAAAGGGCCGGTTCCGGTCAGGGCACGGTGTGCGTCAATATCCTCGGAATGGCCGGTATTTCCGGTCTGAATGAATTTCTGTGTTATGACTGTTTTGCCTTTATTGCTTAGAAGTTTTGCAAGATAGGCGGTGCAGTAAGTTTTACCGGCATCTGTGTCGATGCCTGAGATGAAGTATGTCGGCATGGTTTATTTCAGGGCGTCAGGGTCAAGCCTGCGGGCGATGATGAAAATTGGCTTATACGTCAAGGGATAGAGACCCTCGTTGTTACTGGGATAATCAGCCAGCAGGCGGCGTACCATTGAGATTCTGGATCCTTCAGTCGCAAGAGCATTTACGCCGGTATCGCGCAGATGTTCTATGATTTCTCGTGGTGATTTGAAGTTGAGAGTTAGGGTTGATGACTGACATACGTGGATGGCAAATCCCTCAGGTATCATTGCCTGCCAGCCTGAGGCTGAAGGCAGACTAAGACCGTGACCAATTGTTTGTGAAAGTTCAGAAAGATTGTTCTGTACGAAAGATGATATTATAAGATAGCCCCCAGGAATGAGAACACGCTCGCATTCCCGCAGAAATGAAGCGGGAGAGTTGAACCACTGTAAAGTTGAGGAAGAAAAGATGTAAGCCAGAGAACGAGAGGGAAATTTCCGTATCGCAACCTCGGCATCACATTGTGAGAACCGTCCGTCGGGAGCATATTTCGAAGTATCTACAGCCGCAATGTCCCATAGGCGCTGGATGCAGCCGGGGACTATGCGTGAAGTGTAAAGTGAAGTCAGTGTACCATTGCCGCATCCAACTTCGAGTACATCGCCTTCAAGCATGTAATCGTCATTGAGTCCTGCCGCCGTAGAAAACAAATGCATTAGGGTTGTGGCGATTTTCTGTTGTGCCACGGCAGCCCGGGTGTATGAATCGCCACATTTGCTGAAACGTTGCGTGACGCGTGATTTGTCAATAATGAACTGGGTGATGAGCGAGTTGAAATCAGGAAGATGCCCCGAGTTTATTATAAGTGTCGGCGCGACTTGACGCCAGGCCGCAAGTTGGTTTGCCGCAGGAAAAATGCGGTCTTCACGGCCTATGACTGCCAGGTCCCATTCTTCAACTTGTGGAGTATGGAAGAATGTATGCGTCTCGATTGCGTTAAGTTCCTCAATGAGTTCGCTAACCGGGCGTTTGGGACGTACTTCGCGGAATGCCTCGAACTGGGTGGCCGAGGTGCACATGCGTCGATAGAATTTGCTGAGAGACTGAGGGTTCAGCGCATTGATAGTACCGTGATAAATTGCTGTTGGAATACCACGGCGGTCATTTATTGGGTCCAGGGTGCCTCCGACGGCAATGCGCTTGGTGATGCGGGGTTCTATCTCATGTATGGTAAGTGATGCAACAAAAACGCCCATTGACCATGCAATCAGGCAAATTTCATCATAATTGCGAAGGACGGGGGACCAATTGAATGTAAGGTCTCGGTAATCCCAAAGGACCAGAATATCATACCCCTCGAAATACAGGTCCCGGAAAGGGCGTGCGTCCATCCCCCATCCGGCGTATAGCAGAATGAGTCGACGATTGGAAGATGTTCGACTGATGTATTTCGATTTCATTTAGGCCGATACTATAAGTTTATGGGACTAAAAAGAGGTGTCCGCGTCCGAGAGGTAACTGTCTTGTCAAGGAATAATTCTGAGTCCAGTAGACTTCCCTTTAAGTTGATTCTTTTCGATGTCGTCTATTATGCTCTGATAGCGTCGGGCGCTCTCAAAAAGAGTCTGCATTCTTGAAACCTGCTCGTTATTTAGCGGAGCAGAATCCTGTAAAAAAGTTATTGTAGTAATGAAATCTGCCGGCCAGGTCTGTCTTCCTTCCTCAGTCATGGTTTCCCATGAGTCAGCGGCATCTTCATTGCCGGCAAGATACTCAAGTTCTTGGCCGAATTTGTTGAGTGTTGCTTCTGCGGCAACAATCATAAGTGAGATATCCTCAACAGTGAAAGAGCGGTTGGAAGATATGTTTTCAGCAAATTCGGCAAGGGAACGCTCGTCAAATACGGCAGGTTCCTGAAGAATCCTGTGTGCCGACTGTTCTGGCGTAAGCACGGTGTCGGAGGAGGATTTCTCACCTTTGCCACATCCTCGTATGAAAAAAATCAAGGCAACGGCCAAGGCGACAATGCCTGCCGTTGCAATGATTTTGATAGAGCGTGAAGACATGGATTTATCAGTCCTTGATTAGGTCGTGGCCTGTCATTTCAGCCGGCTGGCTTAGACCCATGATGTGCAGAATGGAAGGTGCCACGTCTGCGAGTATACCGTCAGTTACGCTGGCGTTATTGTCATCCGAGATATATACGAAAGGCACCGGGTTGAGGGAGTGTGCCGTGTTGGGAGTGCCATCAGGATTGATGGCATTGTCTGCGTTGCCGTGATCTGCGATGATAATTGTGCCGTAACCATGTTCTTTTGCTGCGTTCACAACGCGTTCCACGCAATTGTCAACGGTTGCGACAGCCTTTTCGATTGCTTCGTATATGCCGGTGTGTCCCACCATATCTCCGTTTGCGAAGTTGACTACGATAAAGTCATACTTTTCGGTATCAATGGCTTCGACAAGTTTGGCGGTGACTTCAGGTGCAGACATCTCTGGTTTCAGGTCATAGGTCGCAACTTTTGGGGAGGGGACAAGAATACGTTCTTCGCCGGCATAAGGTTCTTCGCGACCGCCGTTAAAGAAGAATGTAACGTGAGCGTATTTCTCTGTCTCTGCGATATGCAGTTGCTTAAGGCCTTTGTCGGAAATGTACTGTCCGAGTGTGTTGTTGACGTTCTCTTTGTCGAAAAGAATGTGGACTCCCTTGAATGATGCGTCATAAGGTGTCATGCAGTAGTACTGAAGGTCAGGAATGGTGGTCATTCCTTCGTCCGGCATGTCATGCTGGGTAAGTACGATAGTCAGTTCCTTGGCACGGTCGTTGCGGTAGTTGAAGAAGATGACAACGTCACCGGGTTTGATTGTGCCATCGACGTTAGCATTGTTGATAGGTTTGATGAACTCGTCAGTGACATCCTCATCGTAACTTTCCTGCATTGCCTTGACCATGTCGGTGGCCTGTTTCCCTTCGCCTTTGACGAGAAGGTCATAGGCAATCTTGATACGCTCCCAGCGTTTGTCTCGGTCCATTGCGTAGAATCGGCCAATGATGGAAGCGATGACGCCGGCCGAGCCGGGTTGGCTGCAATGTGCGGTGAGATCCTCGATAAAGCCTTTTCCGGAATGGGGGTCGGTGTCACGGCCGTCCATGAAGCAGTGCAGATAGACTTTGTCAAGTTTGTATTCACCGGCAATGTCACATAGTGCCTTGATATGGTCGAGTGAAGAGTGAACGCCGCCGTTGGAGGTAAGACCCATCAGGTGAAGTGCGTGTCCGGTCTTCTGGGCGTAGGTATATGCGTTGCGAATTTCGGGGTTCTTAAGTATGCTGTGGTCGTTGATGGCACGGTTGATCTTAACCAGATCCTGATACAGGACTCGGCCGGCGCCGATGTTCAGGTGGCCTACCTCGCTATTGCCCATCTGTCCGTCGGGAAGACCGACGCTCTCACCCGAGGCTGAGAGTTGGGAATGAGGATAATTGGCCATAAGATAATCCCAGTAGGGAGTGTTGCCTGAGGAGATGGCGTCACTTTTGGTGTGGTCACCGAGGCCCCAGCCATCAAGTATCATCAGTAATGCTTTGTTTGCCATAATTTGGTTATGTATAGTTCGTTATACTTTTGATTTTCTGTTTGACGAGTACAAAGGTACAAATATCTTGTCTGTTAAGCAAAAAAATTGCTACATTTGCAACACATTGTAAAGAACGCCAGCATGGAGAGAATACATACACACAAATATTTCCTTACAGCCGCAGAATGTAATGCCCAGCAAACGATGCCTCTTTCGCTCCTTGTGGAGCGAGTCATTGAGACGGCCACCGAACATGCCAATATGTTGCATATAGGATTTTTGGACCTTGTTGAATATCATATTGGCTGGGTTCTTTCACGACTGAGTGTTGAGATTGACCGTTGGCCTGTGACAAACAGCGGCTATGCCTTGCGAACATGGATTACCGATTTGGAAAGATTTTGGTCTACGCGCTCGCATGAACTTCTTGACGTTGACGGGAATGTGATAGGGAGAATACGTACCGTATGGGCTGCGATTGATACAGAAAAACGTACAGCGGCCGACCTCTCGGTGCTGAATCCTGAGGCGTTTGTGTGTCCTGACGGTAAATGCCCGTTGCCACCTATGCGCAGATTGACTCCGGTCAAGGGTGCTGACAGAAGTTTTTATTATGAATTCAGGGTTTCGGATATAGACATCAACAGACACGTGACTTCTAAACGTTATGTCGAATTGGTTTGTGATACCAAACCTTTGGAATGGTATGATGAATACTCGATTTTTGCCTTTGATATAGCATTCCAGCATGAATGTCTTTTCGGACAGAAGATTGCAGTCAATTCTAAGGAAACGGAGAGTCCGGAAGGAAGACCGGAGACCGATGTCGAGGTGATAAAAGATGGTGTCAGGGCTGTAAGTGCAAGACTCGTATTTTAGAGGGCGATAATCTGCTCAGGAAATTCTTGACCAGTCTGCGGTCCGTGCCAAGGTAAGTTTGAGAGCGCGTGCGAATGGCGCATTCTCTGGAAGAACAAGGGCCGGATCCTCTTTCATGAGTATGTCTGCCTGGTCGCGTGCCAGTTGGATAATCTGTCCGTCTTTGGCTAGGTTGGCGATTCGCAGGTCAAAGGCTATGCCGCTTTGCATGGTGCCTTCGATATCACCGGGACCTCGCATCTTCATGTCGGCCTCGGCTATGACAAAACCGTCTGTGGTCTGTGTCATGAGTTCGAGTCGCTTGCGTGTCTCTGCTGATATTTTATACTTGGTCATGAGTACACAGTAACTCTGGTCAGCACCACGGCCTACACGTCCACGCAACTGGTGAAGTTGTGACAGTCCGAAACGTTCGGCGTTCTCAATTATCATCACCGAGGCGTTGGGAACATTGACGCCGACTTCAATTACGGTAGTGGCAACAAGAATACGTGCCTCGCCAGACACGAAAAGTCCCATCTGGTAGTCTTTTTCCTGAGGTTTCTGTTTGCCGTGTACAAAAGCGACCTTATACTGTGGGAATGTCTCACGAATCAGGTCATATCCTTCTTCAAGAGAACGAAGGTCGAGTTTGGCATTCTCTTCGATAAGGGGGTAGACTATGTAAGCCTGCCGTCCCTGTTTGAGCTGGTAGCCGAGTGCTTTGTAGACGTTGAAACGCTGCGGGTCGTACCGGAGCACGGTGGTGACCGGTTTTCGACCCGGTGGCAGTTCGTCAATGACAGAGACATCGAGATCTCCGTAAAGCGTCATTGCAAGTGTACGGGGAATGGGCGTTGCTGTCATAACAAGGACATGTGGCTGTAGCCGCTCATTCTTGGTCCATAGTCTCGCGCGTTGGGCGACACCAAAACGATGTTGTTCGTCTATGACTGCAAGCGCTAGATTTCTGAAAACAACAGTATCCTCGATAAGTGCGTGTGTGCCGACGAGAATATGTACCGAACCATCAAGAAGTCCTTCAAGAATTTCACGTCTTCGTTTGGCGCGTGTAGAGCCTGTGAGTAACGCGACATTGACACCGATTGGCGCTACCATCTCGCGAAGTGTTTCGTAATGCTGCCCCGCGAGTATTTCGGTTGGTGCCATAAGACATGCCTGGGCGCCGTTGTCCATAGCCATCAGCATAGCCATCAGTGCGACGAGAGTTTTACCGGAACCAACATCTCCCTGAACGAGTCTGTTCATCTGGCGTCCGCTTGCACAGTCTTCTCGAATTTCGCGAATCACTCGCTTTTGCGCACCTGTCAAGGGAAATGGCAGGCATTCATTATAGAATCGGTTGAAGAATCGTCCGATATGTACGAAACGCTGACCTTCGGATGCGGATTTGCGCCTAAGGTTGCGTCGTGTCATGTCTACCGCGATGTAGAAAAGTTCTTCAAATTTCAGTCTTAGACGTGCTCGCTGCAATGTCTCGTTATCCTTGGGATTGTGTATGGCAATGAGTGATTCACGGAGGTCAGCGAGTTTGAGTCTTTCTTTAACTTTTGGTGGTAAGGTGTCGCAGATTCGGGGATGAGTATCGAGGATAGTTTTGATCCATGTTGAAAACTGGCGAGAACCGATGCCTGAGTTTCTGAGTTTCTCTGTCAGCGGATAAACGCCACGGAGACCGTTCTTGACGATTTTGGCATCGGCTGGATCGACTTCCGGATGTATCATCGACCATGTTCGCGTAGGTTCGAAGAAAGTGGGTTTCCCGAACAGTACGTATTCACTCCCCGGATTGTATGCCTCGCGAATTGATTTTATCCTATTGAACCATAATACCTCAATAGTACCGGTCCCGTCAGTAAAAAGGCCTATAAGACGGCTCTTTGCCCCTTCTCCATGAATCGTAAAATTTATGAATCGCCCCTTTATCTGTACAACAGGCATTTCGCCGGAAAAATCGCGAATAGAGTAGATCTTTGATCGGTCGACATAGTGTGTGGGAAAATGGCGTACAAGATCATAGGCAGACTTGATGCCAAGTTCCTTTCCAATGAGTTCGGCGCGTCGTGGACCTATTCCCTTTACGAATTTTACATCTATGTCGCGAAGTGAAAGCAATGCTTGAGAATTGTGGTGTTAGTTTTGTTTATTATTGATTATTGCCTCGGCAATCGCAAGATCAATCGGGTGGGTTATCTTGATGTTTGAAGGATCTCCCTCTACCAGTGAGACTGAATGTCCGTCGGCTTCCACGACAGAGGCGTCATCCGTAAATTCAGGGATGTAGTCAGCCGAATATGCCTTAAGGAGAATATCGGCGCGAAATGCCTGCGGGGTCTCAACGGCCCTGTATTCTGCGCGGTCTACAGCCTTGTTTGTCCCGTCGGGATAAATCCGGCGCAGCGAGTCGGTGACAGCAACGGTCGGAACAGCACTGCCGTAACGGAGAGTCGAGTCGATTAGCCTCTGACACATCTTATAGGTGACAAAAGGTCTTGCACCGTCATGCACCATGATAATATCGTCGTGCTCGGTCTGAAGTGACATGAGGCCGTTCTTGATTGAATGGAAACGCGTGTCTCCACCTGTGACAACCTGGGGAGATACGAAATCGTACTGATTGCAAAGTTTACGCCATAAATCCTGTGCGTCTTTGCTTAGGGTAAGAACGATATTTGCGTCCGGCATGGCCTCTGCCACTGATTCGATAGTGTGCATAAGCACGGGGCGCCCCGCAAGCAGGCAGAACTGCTTTGGCAGGGGCGCCCCGAAACGCGAGCCTGAGCCCGCCGCGGTAATTATGACGTGGAGCATCAGTATGCGAAGATGGGGTAGTTGGCCATGGTGGCGTTTACCTTCTCGCGTACCGATTTGATTACAGCCTCACTCTCGGGATTTGAGAGTACGGTGTCGATCATTTCGGCGATTTCGCCCATCATCTCCTCTTTGGCACCGCGGGTAGTGATGGCCGGCGTGCCCAGACGTATGCCTGATGTCTGGAATGGTGAGCGGGAGTCGAAAGGCACCATGTTTTTATTCGCGGTTATGTCAGCGTCTACAAGAACTTTCTCAGCGACCTTACCTGTGAGTTCGGGGAACTTTGAGCGGAGGTCAACAAGTATGCAGTGGTTGTCGGTACCGCCTGAAACGATGTTGTATCCCTTGTCCATAAGTGCGGCGGCGAGAGCGCGTGAGTTTTTGAGGACCTGAGTCTGGTAGTCCTTGTACGATGGCTGAAGTGCCTCATGGAAGGCAACGGCTTTGCCGGCTATGACATGCTCGAGCGGACCTCCCTGGACACCTGGGAAGACGGCCGAGTCAAGCAACTGTGACATCTTCTTGACTATGCCCTTGGGTGTTGTCTTTCCCCAAGGATTATCGAAGTCTTTGCCCATGAGGATGATGCCGCCGCGGGGACCGCGGAGAGTCTTGTGTGTAGTTGAGGTGACGATGTGAGCGTATTTCACGGGATTGTCGAGAAGTCCTGCGGCGATGAGACCTGCGGGGTGGGCCATATCGACCATGAATATTGCGCCTATCTCGTCTGCAAGCCGGCGCATGCGTGCGTAATCCCATTCGCGGGAGTAAGCCGAGGCTCCGCCGATTATAAGTCTGGGACGCTCGCGGCGTGCGACTTCTTCCATCTGCTCATAGTCGATGCGGCCTGTCTCTGCCGAGACGTTATACTCGAGTGCCTGGAACACTAGTCCCGAGAAATTCACTGGGCTGCCGTGCGACAGGTGCCCTCCGTGCGACAGGTTGAGACCGAGGAATTTGTCGCCTGGTTTAAGGCATGCCATGAAGACTGCCATATTGGCCTGTGCGCCCGAATGAGGCTGGACGTTGGCATATTCGGCGCCGAAAATTTTCTTGACGCGGTCGATGGCAAGTTGTTCGGCCATGTCGACTATCTGGCAGCCGCCGTAGTAGCGGTGGCCGGGATAGCCTTCGGCATATTTGTTGGTGAGGCATGAGCCCATTGCCTGCATGACTTCGTCGCTGACGAAGTTCTCGGATGCGATAAGTTCGATGCCCTTGAGCTGACGCTGATGCTCAAGATTGATGATGTCGAAAATTGCGTTGTCGCGTTCCATAAAAGATTGTGGATTGATTATGATTGGTTATTGTTTTCAGTCAATGACGAGCATTGCATCGCCATAGGCACCGAAACGGTAGCCTTCCTTGACGGCAGTCTCGTAAGCGGACATTATTAGATCGTAGCCACCGAATGCCGCCACCATCATGAGCATTGTGGAGTAGGGGAGGTGGAAGTTTGTGACCATTGATGTCGTGACGGTGAAATCATATGGGGGGAAGATAAATTTGTTGGTCCAGCCGTCGTGGAGTTTCAGGTGTCCTCCCATTGTTACGGCGGTGGCTAATGCGCGGAGCGTGGAGGTGCCCACGGCACACACCTGCCGTCCGTTGTCCTTGGCATGGTTGACGGTGTCGATGAGTTTCTGGTCGACAACCATCTGCTCGGAGTCCATGCGGTGCTTGGTGAGGTCTTCTACATCAATCTCGCGGAAGGAGCCAAGTCCGCAGTGCAGTGTCAGGAACGCCTCTTCGACGCCTTTTATTTCCAGTCTCTTCATGAGTTCGCGTGAGAAGTGCATGCCTGCGGCCGGGGCGACAACGGCACCTTCCTTGCAGGCGTAGATGGTCTGGTATTGCTCTGCGTCCTCCGGTTCGGCCTCGCGCTGGATGTATTGGGGCAGCGGGGTGAGCCCAAGATTGTAGAGCGCCTGCTTGAACTCGTCGTGTGGACCGTCGTAGAGGAAACGGAGTGTGCGTCCCCGCGATGTCGTGTTGTCGATAACCTCGGCGACCATGGACTGGTCTTCACCGAAATACAGTTTGTTGCCGATGCGGATTTTTCGTGCGGGTTCTACAAGGACGTCCCAGAGTTTGTTGTCGGAGTTGAGTTCGCGCAGCAGGAATACCTCGATGCGTGCTCCGGTTTTTTCCTTCTGGCCGTATAGTCGGGCGGGAAAGACGCGTGTGTCGTTGAAGACCATTACGTCCCCGGCGTTGAAATAATCAATGATATCTTTGAATATGCGGTGCTCGATGAGTCCTGACCGACGGTGTACGACCATCAGGCGTGCATTGTCGCGTTCCTTGTTTGGATGCTGTGCAATGAGTTCTTCGGGTAGATTGAATTTGAATTGCGATAATTTCATATTCTGTATTTCGATTGATTTTATTTTGCGGAAGGGTTAAGTACTGTGTGTCGTTTTAGTTGTAAGGTAAATTTATAGGGATGATTCTCAGTCTTTGGCTTCGGGCATCTCGACGGGCGCCTCGGCTATGAGACGGGCAAGATCGTGGGGCGGGAGGCACTGGTCGAGTGTGACGTTCCCGACGCGCGTACGTTTAAGTGCCGTCAGATGGGCGCCGGATCCGAGTGCCTGCCCGATGTCGCGTGCCAGAGCGCGGATGTATGTTCCTTTTGAGCATACAACCCGGATAGTCATGCTCTCGGGCGAGTAATCAATGAGTTCTATCTCATCGATTACAAGTGTCTTGGCCTTTAGTTCGGGTTCTTCACCTTTGCGGGCCATGTCGTAGGCGCGAACTCCGCCAATTTTGCATGCAGAGTATGCGGGCGGAATCTGATGTATCTCGCCGATGAATTTCTTAAGTGTTTCCTCGACCAGTTCGCGTGTTATGTGGTCGGTGGGGTAGAAGGCGTCAACCTCTGTCTCCAGGTCAAACGAAGGGGTGGTGGCGCCCAGGCGCAGGGTGGCGATATATTCTTTAACACCTGACTGAAGGCTGTCAATCAGTTTTGTCGATTTTCCGGTGCATACTATCATTACGCCTGTTGCCAGAGGATCCAGTGTCCCGGCGTGACCCACCTTGATTTTCTTGACCTTGATACGGCGGTATATGGCGCCACGAACGCGTTTTACGGCATCGAACGATGTCCAGCCGAGAGGTTTGTCTAGATATAGAATTTCTCCGTCGATAAAGTTCATTGAGCAGAATTGTGCTGTTCGCTACGGTTTGTTATTGGAAAATCAGGCAGAGGACTCCTACGATTGCGCAGTAGACGGCGAACCATACGAGTTTGCCGCGCTTGACTATGTCGAGCATCCATTTGCAGGCGAGGCATCCCACGATGAACGAAGCCAGGAAACCGACAGCCATCGGCAGGAAGCCGACACTGTTGTCGAAACCTCCGTCCTTGATGCCTTTCACTACGTCAAGCATGGCCTGTCCGAGTATGGGGATAATCACCATCAGGAATGAGAAGCGTGCGACCTGCTCGCGTTTGTCGCCGAGGACAATGCCGGTGGCGATGGTCGAGCCTGAGCGGCTGAGGCCCGGCAGGACAGCCACGGCCTGTGCGCAGCCGATGACGAAAGCGTCCACGAAGGTGATGTTACGTCCTACGTTGGCCGAGCCGACGGTCCCGCGGGTTGCGATCAGGCGGCGTGTGCGGCTGTAGTAGGCGAAGGCGAGCAATGCAGCCGTAACCAGCAGGCAGATTCCGACAACGGTGAGGTTGTGGCCGTAGAATGATTCGATTTTATCCTTGAAGAACACGCCTACGATTCCGATGGGAATACACGAGACGATGATTTTCCAGACAAGAGTGGTGTTCTCGTCACGCTTCAGGGTGAAGAACGATGTGCACATGCCCGAGAACTCGCGCCATAGGATGACGATGGTGGAGAGAACGGTGGCGACGTGCAGGGTTACATCGAACTGCAGGGAATCGGCACCCGAAAGGTCGAGGCCGAGCATGCTCTGTGTTATCTCGAGATGCCCCGACGAGGAGATGGGCAGATATTCGGCGAGTCCCTGGACTATGCCGAGAAAAAGGGCTTGAATCCAGTCCATGCGTCAGAGTTTATTGTTTTCTTCGGAGTCGTGTGACTCGGGTTCGTCATGTTGTTTTTTGTCTTTACAGAAAGCGGAGGGGCTGACGATTATGGCGACGGCCATAAGCACGAAACCCAGGAAGGCGATAAGCGGACCGACCACGATGCGGCGTGTCGAGAAGATGTCGGGATTGAATTCGTCTGTTGTCGATGGGGCTCCGAGCATCAGCAGGAAGCCGAGGACTATCATTACGCCTGCTACGGCCATGCCGATGAAGTTCCGGCGCCCGAGAGCGCGTTGAGAGGCGCTTTCTTTGGCAAGAACGTCGGCTTTGGGTGTGACGTATGATTTCTTTTGTTGAACCATTGTTCTTGAGATTATATTTAATGTACCTTAGAAAATTATACTTGTGCGGGATATGGGGGTTGAATTTTATTTCTTGAAGAGTTGGTCGTAACGCTTGTTCAGGTAACTGGTTGCGGCGAAATAGGCTGTCAGCGCGCAGATAAGCACGCCTGACAGAACCAGCCCGGTGAAGATGACAGACATCTGGAAGGTGGTGACGTTAGCCGCAAGTTCCGGCTCGGCGGAGAGGACATAGGCATAAAGGCCACCGAGGATGGCATCGGCCACGATGCCGGCAATCAGTCCGCAGGATGCACCGGCCTTGACGAATGGCGCGCGTATGAAACTGCGTTTTGCGCCAACAAGTGTCATCGTGTGGATTATGAATCGGCGTCCGTATATGGATAGCGAAACCGTATTGTTGATCAGTACTATCGAGATGACAAGTAGCGCCAGGGCGACACAGCCGATTATCAGCGAGACCTTTCCGAGCGAGCGGTCAACGTCGGTGGCGACATTGACGGGAGCCTGTACGTCCTCGACCACTGGAATGGCCTTGATGGCGGCGACGGCCTTGGCCACAGAGTCCGGGTTGGAATATTCCGGGGCAAGCCGGACGTCGAATTCCGCGCTGTATGGATTCTCGTCAAGCAGCATGAAGGCGCTGTCGCCCAGGAGTTGCGATTCTGCGGCGAGGACCTCCTCAGCGCTTGTGTATGTGAACTTGGTGCAGTATGGGGCCTTGGTCAGAGCCTGCTTCACCGGATTGATGTCGTAGTCGCTAAGTCCGGCAGGGACAGTGACGGTAAGCGTCATTGACGAACGTACGTTCTCAATGGCATTCCTTGCGCCCGTGAAAACCAGGGCTAGAGAACCTAACAGTATGAGTACCAGCGTGACACTGACCACAGAGGATAACTGTGACCCGAGGGTCGATATCTTAGCCGATTTCTTGTCTTTCATTATGAAAATATAGCAATGAGGAGAAGTTACCCCAAATTTCGTGCAAAATTAATACATCTCGGGGCGTTTGTCAATAGTTTGGCCTTGAAAAATTTAGAAAAATGTGGGAATCCTCAGTAAATCGTCGGAAAACCTTAAAATCCTCAATCTACAGTCTTCAGGCTCTTGACGCATCTGCGGGTTTATGGTGCAGGAGGTGACAGACCTCGCGCACCCAAAGTACCAGCGATGACACTGCGACGATAATCAGCAGGTCGAGTGCTCCCGACGGATTGAAATGCCAGTCGTCAGTGTGCAGCATGGGGCTGACGTTGAAGAATTCGTATGCGATTTCGGTGATGAACAACTGGCCGAGGACTATGACTGCGACTATGGTCCAGAATCCATTGCTCATCTTCAGGGTGAAGATGCTGTCCTTAGTCTCGAAACATCGGGCGTCGAACATGTACCAGAAGTGTGTCCATACGAAGATGGAGAACAGCAGCGTGTCTTCATATGGCGTCATCATGTGTTCGGCGCCGGTGAAATGGGAGGCGCCTGTCAGCCCGAGCCACATCTGTGGCAGGGAGGTGACGTCGGCGTGGGTGAACAGCCAGTAGAAACCGAGTGTGATCGCGAAGAACAATACGCCGACGGCAAGCAGTTCTCCGGTCATTGGACCTGTCAGTATCGAGGCCCGGCGGTCGCGGGGCTTGTCTTCCATTACCTTTGGCGACGGTGGCAGCGAGGCGAGCGCCATTGCGCCGAAGGTGTCCATGATGAGGTTTACCCAGAGCATCTGTGTGACGGTGAGTGGCGACTCGTTGCCCATGAACGAGCCGAACAGCACGAGCAGACATGCCGCGACATTCACCGTGAGCTGGAAGAGCAGGAAACGCTGTATGTTCTGGTAGAGCGAGCGTCCCCACATTACGGCGCGGCCGATCGACGAGAACGAGTTGTCGATGATTGTGATGTCCGACGCTTCCTTCGCGACCGAGGTCCCGTCGCCCATCGATAGGCCGACATGGGCGGTCTTGAGCGCCGGGGCATCGTTGCTGCCGTCGCCGGTCACGGCGACGACCTCGTTCTGATGCTGCAGGGCCTCGACAAGCCGTTTCTTGTCCAGCGGGCGTGCGCGGGCTATAATCTTCAGTTCGCCGACACGTTCAGCAACTTCCTTGTCGGAGAGGGCGGCAAACTCCGGACCTGTGATTATGTTGCGGTCCGAGTCGGTCCTGTCGTCCCACAGTCCTATGCGTCGGCCTATCTCGCGTGCGGTTCCCGGAGTGTCGCCGGTGACGATCTTGACCTTGATGCCTGCATCGGTTACTTCCCTGACCGCATCGGGGACGTCGGCGCGTACAGGGTCGGATATGGCCACGACACCGAGGAAGGTGAGATTCTGAGCCGAGACCCGTCCGTCCGTGATGCCCTGCTCGTTTTCGCCGAGCACGGCATAGGCGAGGCCGAGTGTTCGCATGGCCATGTTCTGGTACTCGTGGAGGAGAGCGTCGATTTCGTTTTTGCTGACTCCTGCCGTATCCTTGCACATTCCGAAGACGATTTCGGGCGCGCCCTTGACGTAGAGTATGCGCCTGCCGTCAGACGAGCGCACGACGCTGGCCATGTATTTGCGCTCGGTGGTGAAGGGGAGTTCGTCAATGCGTTCTGCCTTGGCACGCAGGTCCGCGTAGTCGGCGCCGCGTTCCTTGAGCCACAGCAGGAGGGCGCCCTCGGTGGGATTGCCTATGACCTCGGTCTTTTCGCCGCTGTCGTCTAGTTGTGCCGTCGAGTTCACGGCTATGCCTTCGTACAGGATCTCGACCGGCGGATTGCCGAAGAAATCCGTCTTGTAGACCTGCATGCGGTTCTGTGTGAGTGTGCCGGTCTTGTCGGTGCAGATTACCGTGGCCGCGCCCATTGTCTCGCAGGCGTGCATCTTCCGTACGAGGTTGTTGGTGCGTAGCATTCGGCTCATCGAGTATGCCAGCGAGAGTGTCACTGCCATCGGAAGTCCCTCCGGCACTGCGACGACAATCAGCGTGACCGCCACCATCAGTGTCTGCAGTGTGTGTGCAAGAAGGTTTGACCATCCTGCGTTTCCTGCCTCGGGATGAAGCAGGGCGAATGCGCACAGCACTGTGGCGAAAAACAGCACGAAGCACAGCACGATGCTCGTAACGCATTTTTTCTTGTTCCAGCCGGGAAATTTTTTAATGGCGAGCCAGAAGAACAGTGTGACCGGAATCACCGGCAGCCATGCCTGCCATGCACCGAAGCCCATGAAGTGTATGAGACGGCCTGCTATCACGAGTCCGGCGATTATGTAACTTCCTTCGGTAATCAGGTGGCCGAGTCTGTCGAGTTGTTCGTTCAGGGGTGTCTTTACCGAGTCATCGATCTGTGCCTCGACATAGACCTTGCCCATCTCGGTGGCGTCGCCTACCTGAGTCACGCGCATCATGCCGTGGCCCTCCATGACTTTTGTGCCGCGGTAGACCATGTTCGACGGATATGTAGCCTCCGAATCGAAGTGTGCGGGGTCGGTGGTTTTTGCTGCCATGGGCTCGCCGGTGAGCGTTGACTCGTCGACACTGAATGTCACGGCGTCCAGCAGTTCGCCGTCTGCCGGAATCTCGTCGCCGGTGCTGATGACCACTATGTCGCCGACAACGACGTCGCGTCTTGGAATGGTTGTGGCCGAGCCGTCGCGTATCACCTCCACCTGTTCGTCATCGTTGACGCGGTTAAGAATCTTGAATGCCTGGTTGGCACGGTACTCGAACAGGAATCCAAGTCCTGTTGCAAGGAATATGGCGATGAAGATGCCTATGGGTTCAAAAAACACTTTCCAGTCCTCTCCAAGTCCGAAATATTCGTAGAAGGCGATTCCGATGGAAAGAACGCCGGCTATGAGCAGTATGATTATCAGGGGGTCATGAAATTTGTCTAGAAACTGCTTCCACCATGGCCTCGATGGCGGCGGGGTGAGTGTGTTGCTGCCGAATTTCAGACGGTTTTCGATGACTTGCGCGGAGGTCAGTCCTGTGTATTTTGTGTTCTGTGACATGCTGTGTCAGTTATGGTCAGTATGAATGTGTCGATATCTATGCTAACAAACAAACGTTGGCAAGGATGAAATATTATGAAATTTTATATAAAAAAAACTCCCGGCGCTCTAGGCCGGGAGTCTGGATTAGGGAAGATGGGGCGGGGCATCAAGCCTGACCCCATCTTATAATTAATTTACGGGTCTAATTATTTTGTATTGAGTGTGCGGAAATTCTCAATGCTGAGTTTACGGAGGGTATTCTTCGAGAAACGGTCCTTGACAGTCTTGCGTGCTATCTTGGCCATGCCCTGGAAGTTGGGGCGTGTCACGTTGCGTGCGAGTGCCTTTTTCTTTGCTGCGGCAGGTGAATCGGGGAACTGGATGATGCCGACAGGCCAACTGGGAAGGTTATAGCCAAATTGTCCATTTTGGCTGAAAAGACAGTTACATACATATACCACGCCGTCTTCGAAGGAGGAGAACTCGGTGATGGGGTCCTCTTCGTCGCTGGCTAGGAAGTTCTTGATATCCTCATATGATGCATCGGGATATCTTGCTGCGTAGAAAGCTTCGATGTTTCCTATCTCAACATCACCTCCTAAATACTGTTTGCTGGTGAAGCCGGAGTACTGCTGCGGGAAAAGTACGAAAGTCGGGTCTGTTACATCGAATGCCACGTTGATGGCGTCGGTATTCTCGTTGATGATGCTCAGCGAGAAGCCTTCCTGGGTGTAGGGTGACTCGAGGTAATAGATGTTCTTGTTCGATTTGTCCTGGAGCAGGTTGACCGTATATTCGACATTCGCGGGTTTCGAGAAGAGCGGACCGATGAAACCGTCAAGATATGTGGCCTGGCCTACAAGGTTGGGCTTGTCGGAGGCACCGATGGTGAGGTTGAAGGTAACGGAGGAATTCTCGCCGACCTTGCCTGCTGCATCGTAGGTCTGGACTGCCAGAGTGTAGAAGCCGCCTTCGGTAACGGGGAACTCGGCGCGTACGGCCTGGTTGCCCTTGAATTCCTGTACGCCTTCAGCACCGGCGTTGATGGCCTCGAGGGCGGGAGCGGCGTCGCGGCCTGATACGAGAGCGGCCTTGAACGAGGCTACGTCAGCGGCGGGTGTGATGTTGGCGTTGACCATATAGGCCCCGTTGGGAAGGAACATGGTGCCCAGATATTCGACCTCGACACTGAGTTCGGGGAAGCCGGGGAGTTGCATGTACTCGTTCGAGTCGCCGAACCAGCTGACATTGCCTGAAGCGGCATCGTAGGTTGTCGGCAGGAAGTAGCAGAGGTGGAAGGTGAAGAGACCGCGCTCGGGCTCGTAGTAGGAATCCGCACCATAGGCAGCCTCGCCTTGTGGATTACCGAAGAAGTCTGTGTAGAACGAGGCCATGTCGGCAATCCAGATGGGACCGGTGCTGTTGGAAATACCGATGGGCTGAGGCTTGATGCGGGCCGGAGTACGGCCGTTGGTAAGATTTGAGGCGTCGGGAACAGTAATTTCGATATTGGGGAATGGCTCGTAACCGGGCTCTTCGGCGCTTTCGTCATCACCTACGAAGTCAAGAATGGTATAGGTCTGGGCGTTGGGAGTGTTGGGGCTGTAGGACAGCACAACGTCGCGACGGTTGTCGCCGGGGCCGAAAGGTGAACCGCCGAATGTCCAGATGACATCGGCTATGTTCTTGGTGACAAGAGGAGTCTTGCGCATTACAGTGACACTGTAGGAGGCATTGCCGTACTCCGAGGCGGGAGTAACATTTAGCGAGAGGGCATACTCCTTGTCCATCTCGATGGATGCGGGATCGAACGAGAGGACGAGATTGGTGGAGGTTGCGTTTTCGCCGAAGTTTACTGTGGCCGGAGTGTTGAACAGGCCCGAGGGGTCGGTGAGTGTGACGGTGTATGATTCGGGACCGTCTGCAGTGCGGTTCAGCGCAATCTCGAATGTTCCGCCTTCCTGGGGAAGTTCCACTGAGGCGGGAAGGTTCGAGTCGAAATATGCGCCGGGCGACTGGGCGCCGGGGACATACTTGTCTTCCGAGCACGATGTCATCGAGAAGGCCAGACCCAGAACTGCCATTACGGAATATTTTAAGAATTTCATTTCAATGAGTCTTTTTTAGTTAAGAACTTGATGAATTGTAAGGAGGAGAAGAGGGAGAGAGGGGAATGGGTATTCACGTTGGCTTAGTATGTCTCGCCGGGTTGGGGACGTGTGCATGCGGGGTTGTTGTCCTTGTCGGAGATCATGGGGTTGCCGTTGATCTCGCCCTGAGGTATACAGTAGATGAGTACGCCTGCGCGGGATTTTTTCTCAGTCTTGTCAAGAGTGTACGAGGGGATGTTGAACGACTCTGCGGCATTCCAGTTCTGGCCGATGCGGTTGACGGGTTTGTCAAGACGCATGTAGTCGAACCATGCTATGCCCTCGCCCCAGAACTCGACGCGCTTGTCCTGGTAGATGGCCTCGGCGATTGTCTCATTGCTGCTTGCGCGCATGATGTAGTCGGGGTTGCGGTACTGGTGGATGAAGTTGGTGAAGCCTTCCTTGGCGGCCTCGCCCTGGCCGTTGCGGGCCATTGCCTCGTACATGATGTAGTACATTTCCTCGATACGCATCAGCATGATGTCGTTGGCATTGGTCGACTGGCCTACGACATTCTGGTATGCGGCGAACTTGACGTTGGTATAGGGCTCGAGTTCCTGCAGGCCGTCAACATAGTTCTGCTCGGCCTCGTTGAGGATGGGGCTTGTGTAGTCCTCGTTGAGGAACCAGCCCTTGCGGACATCGGCATCGGGAATCTGGCTGTATAGGCCGACTGCGCAGTATTTCCATGCGCCTACTGCAACGTAGCCGTTGGAGCAGAAGGTACAGAACATGGAGGGCCAGTTGACGATACCGGAGGTGACGACGCGGTCGGTCTCGGCGATAGCGATACCCCACATCCAGTTGCTGAGGTCAAGGGTGTTGAAGCCGGGGCGTGCAGCCTCGCTCATGGAGAGGGGCTGGCCGCTGAATGCCGAGATTGCGCTCTGTGCGTCCTGGGCGGCTTCTGCGTATTTGCCCATGGTGAGGTTGATGCGGGCGCGGAGACCGTAGGCAGTTGCCTTCGATACCATGCGCTTGGGCTTGGAGTCGATCATCTGCGAGGCGGTGACGTTGGTCTTCTCGAGCAGCGAGATTGCCTCGTTGATGTCCTTGAGTACCTGGTCATAGACCTCCTTGACGGTGGCACGGGGAGCGCCGTTCTGGGCTACCTCGGCGTCGTTGGTGTCAAGTACGATGGGCACGCAGGGTGCGTCGGGAGTCAACTGATAGTTGAACTGGAACAGCTGTGCGAGCACGAAGTAGTCGAACGCACGTGTGGCGACAGCCTGGGCACGCGAGAACTGGATGGTTCCGTCCTCCGAATCGGGGTCCATGGACTTAGCCGTGGCGTTGCAGGTGAAGATCTGGTCATAGAGGTGGTACCAGGCCATGCCGGCGGGTGTACCGGAGTTGCTGGGCGAGGTAAAACCAGACCAGAAGCGGAACCAGTTGTAGCCGGTGTAGGGGCAGGCCATGTCTGCGGTCTGCAGGTCAAGACCGATCATAACACCGGGATAGCCGAAGTCGAAGTGATTATTGTAGACAGTACAGAATGTCGAGGCTGTGGCAAAGATACCCGATACGCCGGCGACGGTCATCTCCGGATTGCGTTCGAGCACTGCGGCCTTCTGGTCTGAGGTGACATAGTAGTCGAGCAGGTCTGTGTCGAGGTCCTCGCAGGCGGTGAAGGCGAGCGAGCCGAGACCCAGAAGCATTATTTTATTGAGATGTTTCATTTTGTATGCTTGTTTAATAGTTTGAATCTGCATTTACGTGAAAACGGTGGAGTACAGACTTAACTTAGAAGCTGAACTTGAGGCCGCCCATGATCGAACGGATGGGGGAATAGGTGCTGTTGTCCGACGAGGTGAAACTCTGACGGGGGTCAAGACCTTTGCGCTTGCTCCAGAGTGCTACGTTCTCGGCTACGAAGTAGACGCGGAGATCGTTGAGTTTGAGAGCGGAGGTGACTTTCTTGGGCAGTGTGTAGCCGAAGGTGATGTTGTTGAGCGAAAGGTAGTTGCTGGAAATAAGGAAGCGGGTCGAGTAGGAGTTGGCCGCGCCATCGGTCGGAATGCCTTCCAGTCGGGGAATATCGGAAGTGGCGTTCTGTGGAGTCCAGGCGTTCAGGATATCCTTGTGCCAGTTATGGCCGAGAGTGGAAATTTCGCCGGAACCCATGAGGCTCTGATAGCCTGAGTCAACGATCTTGCCGCCGAACTGGTAGGCGAACTGGAGGCTGAGGTCGAAGCCGTAGGCCTCGAAGGAGGTGCCGAAACCGCCGTAAGCCTTGGGCATGAGGTTGCCGGTGCACTTGCGGTTGGTGTCACGGGCGTCGCTCCATTTTTCTGTAAGGTATTCCTCCATCATGGGCTGCTCGCTGCCATCCTTGTTGATGTAGGTTTTTCCGGGAACTTCGCGCATTGCCTTGTATACAGCCTGGCCTTTGTCGTTAACGCCGGCATATTCTACCATGTAGAGGTTGTACATCGACTCGCCTTCGAAGAAGATGCGGTTTCCAGTGAGCCAGCCCTGCTTCGAGTCGTTACGCCAGTTTTCGTTGTGGTTGAGGATGCGCTGGTCGAGTTTGAGGACCTTGTTCCAGCCGAAAGTGATGTTGGCGTTGAGGTCCCATCTGAACTCGCGTGTGCGTACGGGGGAGAAGTTGAGGTCGATCTCAACACCGGCGTTACGCATAGAGCCTACGTTCATTGGCATCGAGGAATAACCGAGCGAGGGAGCCACGGGGACGTTCATGAGCATGTCTGAGGTCTGGCGCTGGAAGTACTCGACTGTACCGGCGAGGCGCCCTTTCCAGAGGCTGAAGTCGATACCGGTGTTGAGGTTGTTGGATTTCTCCCAGGTGATGTCGGGATTACCCTTGTATGCAAGTTGTGCGTCTGACCATACGCCTTCGGCGCCGGTGATGCGGTACTGGTCGGCGTATGCAATATAACGTGCGCCGATGCCGTCGTTACCGTTCTGACCGAAGGAGAACTTGAGTTTGAGGAGGTCGAGCCAGGTGTGTTCTGCTATGAATGATTCCTTGCTGAGGTCCCAGCCTGCGGATGCCGACCAGAATGTGCCCCAGCGGTGGTTCTTGTGGAAGCGGGATGAACCGTCACGGCGAACAGAAGCGGAAACGTAGTACTTGCCGTTGTAGTTATAGTTGAGACGTCCGAAGAAACCACGGTGTACGAGGTTGCGCTGGTAACCATTGCCATTCTTGTTGTCGATGGTGTTGTTGACAACGAAAGAATCGGGATTGTAAAGGTTGGAGCCTATGGCCTGGACTTCCTCAATCTGGTAAGCCTGATTCTCGGCACCGATCATGAGGTCTACCTCATGGTCACCGAACTTGCGGGTGTAATCGGCGAGCAACTGGAGGTTGATTGTGCGGGAGCGATCGTGAGCCTGGATGGCCTGACCCTTGTAATCCTGTCCCGAACCGTAGTAGGGGTTCTTGATATAGTGGAAACGGGTGTTGTCAACATGGTAGCCGGCTGTACCGGTAACAGTAAGGCCGCTTACGGGAGTGAGACGTGCGTACCACTGAGCGTCGAAAATGTCTGACAGGTAGTCTTGACGGTCGTAGAGCAGGTCGCCTGCGGGGTTCGACGAGGAATTGGTGTTACGTGAGGGAGTGCGGCCCCAGCCGTAGTCCTTGCCGTCGCCGTAGTCGAAGATAGGTGTGCCGAGACCCTGGTGGTAGCGGATGTTGCCTTCGGTGTCACGGATATACATTGGATAGACCGGACCCAGAGTGTTGGCTACATAGAAGGCGTTGCCTACGGAAGTAGCATCCTCGAGAGTCTGGTCGCCGGGCGAACCGGTGTTGGTGTATGTGTAGGACATACGGGTGCCGATAGTCAGCCAGTCCTTAGCCTGGTAGTCGACATTGATACGTGATGAGAAACGGTTGAAGTGCGAGGACTTGATGATACCCTCGTCACCGAGATATGAACCGGACACGTAGTATTTCAGTTTCTGGTTGCCGCCCTGGATCGAGACGTTGTATTCCTGACGGAAGCCGTTGATAAGGGTTTCCTTGGTCCAGTCGTCGGCGAGGTACATGTAGTTGCCGCTGACATAGCCGGGTGTGGCGTTGGGGTTGAACTTGCCGTTGACACCGAAAGTGTCCTGGCCCTGGGGAATGGTCCAGGTCTGATAGCCGAGCTGGCTCCAGATGTTGGCGTTGGCGTAGGCGTGTGCCGAAGCGGGGTTGCCGTCCATGCTGTAGATGTTGGTGTTGTAGAGGGCGCGGTAGACGGTCTCGAGATACATGCGGGGATCGGAGATGACGTCATAGTTGGGGATTGCGCGTGAGTTCGAGCCCCAGCGTACGTCGACGCTTACCTTGGCGTTGCCTTCCTGACCGGACTTGGTGGTGATGAGGATGACACCGTTGGCACCGCGGGCACCGTAAAGGGCGGTTGAGGCTGCGTCCTTGAGGACGGTCAGCGAGGCGATATCCGAGTTGGGGATGCCGCTAAGGTCGCCGTCGAAGGGCATGCCATCGACAACATAGAGGGGCGATGTACCAGCGTTGATGGAGCCTACACCACGGATAAGCACCGAAGAGGATGTGCCGGGCTGGCCGTTTGAACTCAGGATCTGGACACCTGCGACCTTACCGGAGAGGGCATTGGTGACATTGGATGTCAGGGCGTCCTCGAGCTGGTCGGCCTTGACCACGGATGCTGAACCTGTGTAGGCGCCCTTGGTTGTCGTACCGTAGGCTACGACAATGGCCTCGTCGAGAACCTCGGCATTGGGGGTAAGGTGTACGGTGACTTTGCCGCTGGCGGGGATGGTCACGGTCTTGGGGTGGTAGCCGACCATCGAGACCTTGAGGGTCTTGACATTGTTGCCAACGGTGAGGCGGAACATACCGTCTACGTCAGTGGCCACGCCGGTAGCACTGTTGCCAGGAGTGACTGAAGCGCCGATACACGGCTCGTCAGTTCCTTCTTCGAGAACAGTACCGCTCACGACACGCGTCTGGGCCGACGCACAGAGTGAGACAGAAAGTACTGCTACAAGTAATAGAAACAGTTTTTTCATACTTAAAACAATTAGACAATAAATTAATTAATATGTTTGATACAAAATATCGGGATGAAACGTGTAATGCTCGGAAGAGAGGTGTAATGAAGTCGTTGGTGATGTCCTGTTCTTGTTCTTTTGAATGATTTTGATTTGTAATGGATTAGTGATTGAGTTTCTGAAGTGAAAGAGAGGTGATGAAAAAAGAGTTTTAATATAAAAAGGGTTAAACTTAGTGGAAACTTTATCCTCTGCGGGATACTATTATTTTACAAAGTTAAACACTTTTATTGAGATAAACGCGAAATAAGTAAAAAAGTTTTAACCGCTGTGTGCCAAATTAAGGCTTTTTGGAAAATATTTGTTAAAAATAAATATCAAAATGACAAAAGGAATTTGCGGTTTGGGTGTTTTTGAAATAATTTGTGCCTAAACGTGGGGCGAAAAGTCGTTAAAAACGTTCAAAATGACAAAAATTAATTTTTTATGCTGAAAAACATAATTTTTCGAAATAAAAGTCCTTGCTAAGCCGGAATCGTTAAGCCGACGGGTAAAAACAGAGGAGGCGCGGTCTTCCATCCGGACCCGCGCCTCCTCGGAGGCTTAATTCTACACCTTAATAATAAATATAAGGGCGAGATTTATTTAAGATATTTTCCGAAGTCGGCATTGCGCATGTCGCCGGTCTCGTTGAAGGCGTTGTGGAAGGCAAAAGCAGCCGCCAGGGTGTGCGGTGTCTGTCCGCCCTGGCCCATGTTGAGGTATTCCATGAGCATGGGACGATACATGGGGTGGGCGCAGTTGTTGATGATTTCCTTGGCACGGTCGACGGGATCCTTGTGGCGAAGGTCGGCTATGCCCTGCTCGGTGACAAGGATGTCGACGGAGTGCTCGGAGTGGTCGGGGTGCGCCACCATGGGAACGATGTTCGATATCAGGCCGCCTTTTGTGATGGAGGGGCATGAGAAAATCGAGATGTATGCGTTGCGGGTGAAGTCGCCGGAGCCGCCGATGCCGTTCATCATCTTGGTGCCGAGAACGTGTGTAGAGTTGACGGAGCCGAATATGTCGGCCTCGAGAGCGGTGTTCATGGCGATGACACCTATGCGGCGGATGACCTCGGGGTTGTTCGAGATTTCGGCCGGACGCATCATGATCTTGTCATGGAAGAAGTCGATGTCGGAGAAGAGTTTCTCCTCGGTGGCGTCGGCCACGGTCATCGAGCATGTAGAGGCGAAGGTGCATTTGCCTTTCTTGATGAGTTCAAGGACGGCATCCTGAAGCACCTCGGTGTACATCATGAATGGAGGAAGCTCGCGGCTCTCGCCGAGGCCATAGAGGACAGCGTTGGCGACGTTGCCCACACCTGACTGAAGGGGCAGGAACTCGGCGGGCAGACGGCCCGAGCGATATTCGCTGACGAGGAAACGCACGACATTGGCACCGATGGCCGACGACATGTCGTCGACTGCGGTAAAGGGCTTGACGCCGTCATAGGAGGATGTGCGGACTATGCCGACAACCTTCGAGGGGTCGATCTTCAGGATGGGGGAGCCTATGCGGTCGCTGGCCGAGTAGATGGGAATCTCGCGGCGGTAGGGGGGATCCTGCAGAAGGATGACGTCGTGCATGCCGTAGAGCGACGAAGGCAGTTTGTCGTTGAGCTCGATGAAGATTTTCTTGGCGAGTTTCGCATAGGTCGGAATGTTGCCTATGCCGGTGCCTAGGATGACCTCGCCTTTCTCGTTTATGTCTGCGGCCTCGATGATGGCGTAATCGATGTCGCCGTAGAATCCGTAGCGGACTTCCTGGGCCATTTCGGAGAGGTGGCGGTCAAAGTAGTGGCAGTCGTGGGCGTTGATGCGCTTGCGCAGATCGGGAACGTTCTGGTAGGGAGCGCGCATGTTGATGGCGTTCGCACGCGACAGGCATCCGTCGACGTGGTCGGAGGTGGAAGCGCCGGTGAAGATGTTGACTTTGAATGGCCGGCCGGCCTCATGCTCGGCGATGGCGCGTTTGGCGAGGGCCTCGGTGATAAACTTCGGGGCGCCAGGGGCGGTAAAGCCTGAGAGACCGAGGGTGTCGCCGTTGTTAATCATAGCGGCCGCATCTTCGGCCGACATAAAGTTGAAGGACATAGTTAGGGTTGGTTTATCTATGTTATAGATTTTGGTTTTTAACTTCTTGTACGAAAACCATAGCCGGGTACAGGCGTCCTGTGCGAATTATTTGCCCGTAAAGCCACTTTTTCGTAATTTTGTGCAAAATTAGACATTTAGACTTACATTAACAAATTTTTCGCTGTCTAAAAAGATATTTTAAGAAGATGAACGAATCCGGACCACACCTATTATATATAGAGACTTACGGCTGTCAGATGAATGTTGCAGACACCGAGGTCGTGAGCGCCATCATGAAGATGGACGGCTGCGAGATGACCGATGACATAGAACGGGCTGACGCGGTGCTTCTGAACACCTGCTCGATACGCGATAATGCCGAGCAGAAGATTGTCCACAGGCTTGAGGCCCTGAAGGGACTCAGGCGCCGTCACAGGGACCGCCGCATAGTAGTCGGCGTGATTGGCTGCATGGCCGAGAGGGTGCGGGACGAACTTGTGGAAAAATACGGAGTGGATGTCGTGGCCGGTCCGGATGCCTACCTTGACCTTCCGGCACTGTTCGCCTCGGCGCGTGCAGGACATCCCGCCGTCAATGTCGAACTGTCGACCACCGAGACATACAAGGAGGTGATTCCGCTCAGGCTCGGAGGACAGAACGTGAGTGGTTTTATCTCCATCATGCGCGGATGCAACAATTTCTGCTCGTACTGCATCGTTCCCTATACCCGTGGCCGCGAG
>ERZ1106943.270-NODE-270-length-72678-cov-9.435413_pt1 | contig 72678 bp, 73 predicted proteins | sample MGYA00403671_ERZ1106943 | MGnify/ENA primary metagenome ERZ1106943 (study PRJEB35170, sample SAMEA104062427) | human gut metagenome | biome: human gut; feature: human-associated habitat; material: faeces | place: Denmark | collected 2012-06-14 ...
ATCCGGGACGCGGCCCGCTTCCCTTTATTTATACCTGTTAAACTGAATTTTGTCTTTTTGTAAATATTTCATGATGCAGTCTGTTTGTTACAAGTAGCGCCGCAGAACCATTTAGGAACTGCGGCGCGTTCATTACTTTGTCCTGTTAGACAATATATTTCAAATGGAAGGGGTAATCTTTATTGGCAGTCTTTAATTATATCTCGAAGGGTGTTATTCATCGCTTTTTGTCTTTCGGGAACATTTAATGATTTGAGTTTTGCTCCCACCTCGGTTGTGAATCCTTCCTGCCTGTCTGCATGATTCAGAGTCTTGTATATCTTATCGATCGCCTGGCCTTCAGGAGTGTCTTCAAGTTCTATGACTTTTTCGCAACGTTTTTCACCTGCAGGCATCTCTTTGATTTTGTCTATTTTCTTTTCAAGGTATGACAAAAGGTTGTTGAACTCATCGGCAAGTTGAATGATATCCTCTGAGGAGAGTTTGTTTTCCTCGGCTTTAGCAAGAAGTTTGTCGCATAATTCTTTGTCGTAGGCTTCTTTTTTACCTTCTGTTTCTTCCTGTTCTTCGCTATCATTGCCTGAACTTTTCAAGTTGCAGGAACTTAGTAAGCCGAGAGAGATTATGAAGATGGATATGAAATATAATATCTTTTTCATTATTTCAGGAGTTGATGTTATTGATATTGATTCTATATGATATTTAACTAACCATGCGAATGTCAAAATTGTTTTCGCATATATAATCTAAAAAGGTGCCAGACAATTTGTCGGCACCTGAATATCGGGAAGGATATTTTGTTTTAGGATTCTTTATCGTGTGTTCTTGAATGAATCCAAATCTTTGTTAGAATCAGTCGCATTTCGATACGGCCTTATAGATACGTTTAGTAAGGGATTTATAGCGACTTTTTATTTCCTTTTCGCTGTATACCTCACGAGCCTTATCTTTGAGTTCATCATTTTCTTTTGCATATGCGAGAGCATTGCAGATCTTAACCGCGTAATCGGCTTCATCGGAATCATTCAGAGTGTCGAATTTATCGCAACGCTTGTCTTTTGAATCCAATTCGGATATTTCTTCCACTTGTTTATCGAGGTAAGCAAGCAGACCGTCAGCCTGATCAATCATTTCCATGTAGTCGGCTGCCTTAAGGTCGTCTTCATCAATCTTTTCGACAATTTTCTCGCATTTCTTTTTGTCATAGGACGGACCGCAAGAGTTGAAAAAACACAAGCCGAAGAGAAGAGCGGCGGCAATCATTAGTTTAGTTTTCATAACTGTGTGATTTTTATGGTTTTTGTATTTTTATGTGGCAAAGATAGACAAATATCATCTTTTACCAAAATTTAAATGATGAAAATTTATCGGAACATATAATTTACTCTACTGGATTTACTTTTTGCGGAACAATATCACAGGCTGTTTCATGCAACAGGAACGCATTTTTAGCGTGTCTCCATCAAAACCTTCCGGAAGGGTAGGGGCTACAATCCATGAACCGGCCGGCGCTTTCGAGACGGTATCTATACGGCGCATTCGGTCATTCAGATAGAAGTTTATGGCATAGTAGCGGTTCAGTGAACTGTCAGGTATTATACTGTAAATAATATCAGAAGATTCGACTCTTTCGGCAATTTTCTCGGCCGCAGGTTTATCGCTCTTCGGGTTAAGGAACATTGGCGCGAAAGCGGAGTTATATCCAAACAACAGGACATATACGATCAGGACCACACCCGCCACAGGGTTGGAGGTGCGGTTGCGTGTCCCAAGCCACCATAGTCCGGCGAGTACCGGCACTGCGGCAAAAGGCCATCGCCACCAGGGCATGACTTCCAGACGCAGGCTGTTGCCGGCTACAATAGCCGTGGCAATCAGTCCAACTGGTACAACCACAGCAAGAACTGCCAGAAAGTTTGCCATAACGCGCATGAAACGTGTTTCGCGCATATGGTCGATAATCCAGGCTGTGCCATACGCCATGAAAGGATAGCAGGGCAGCAGGTAGACACTGCGTTTTGATTCGGGGATGCAATAGAATATGAACACAGTCAGAGCGACAGTCCAAGACATCAGTGGCAGCCCCCTGTCAAGTTTGATTTCCCGGATAGTATTACGCAAGCGTCTGTAGCACAAACCGACGACAACAAGAATTGTCCATGGCATCATGCCTGCTAGTACGGTAAGTATATTATACCACCATGGATTAGTATGTGACTCGTAGGACATGGTGCCTGTAAGACGACCGATGTTCTCTTCGAGGGCAAGAGCGATGAACCCGTCTCCACCTTGTTTCCAGGCTGCATAATACCATAGTGCGGGTAAAATGAAAGATGCAACGCAAATTGCGGTAAGACTAGTGAGCGTGCGCCAGAAATTGTCGCCTCGCAACAGAAAATATATGCCCATTGCAAGACATGGAAGAAGTGATCCCACAGGACCTTTGGTCAGAGTGGCAACGGTCAGCAGCAGTATTGCCCAAAGAATGTTCCATGGCTTGTCTCGCATACGGTAAAGTGCATAAATGCCTCCGACTATAGCAGCCGTAAGGACCATATCCACTCGGCATGCAACTGACGCACGGAAAAATTCTACCGAAGTGGCCGTTATCAATGTGACAAGCCATGCGTGTGTCCGTCCCACGCGTGGGAGTAACAAACGGTATCCGGCAATAAGCAGGAAGATTGCGGACAACGCCGAAGGCAGACGTGATGTGAACTCATTGACATGACCGCCATTGAAAATCAGTGAGCAAAGAGAGATGAGCCACGCAAGCATTGGTGGCTTATATGGAATATCCTGACCATAACTTTCGGGAAGTATCCAGTTGCCTGAGTCGAGCATTGACACTGCGACAATGGCTTCGCGTGGCTCTCCCTTTGTGTTGAACAGACACTCTCCGAGCCATGGAAGAAACATTAGTCCGAGGACAAAAAACAATATGATGTTCGATTTCTTCATTTTTTCTTTAATTCAGCTTTATTTATATAGTCCGGACGCTAATTACATAATAAAGTATTGTGAATTAGAGCCGATTCTGAATAATTGTACGCAAATTTAAGAAAAATCCATCATCTCGCCCAAAAACCGTTGGAAAAATGTTAACAAACAATAACCTGTGTGCTGCTTTCGGCGATTTTATTTAATTTTGTAGTTGACAACCAACAAATCACATGCCTCTCAGGATATGAAATCAAAAGCAAGTATAATAGCGATGGCTATGATAATTCCAGGTATAATGAAAGCCCAGTCCTCAGAATTGAAATATCCTGCCGCACCGACCGATGCGACAGTCGACACGTATTTCGGGATCAAAGTACCAGATCCATACAGACCACTTGAAAATGATACCGCCGCGTCTACAACAGCATGGGTAAATGCTGAGAATGTCGTTACACGCGGTTACCTGGATGCACTTCCGTTGCGCCCGCAGATTCGTGAGCGTCTCGCGCACCTCAACAACTATGCCAAAGTTTCACTTCCTGGCAAACTATATGACGGTAAGTATTACTGGTACGAGAATGACGGCCTACGCAACCAGTCCGTGCTTTACCGTGCCGATAAAGTCGGTGATAAGGGCGAAGTCTTTATTGACCCTAATACATTGTCTGACGACGGCACTGTCGCACTGACGGGTATTTCGATGAGCCATGACGGAAAGTATATGGCCTATACAATCTCGCGCAGCGGTTCCGACTGGACTGAAATATATGTCCTTGATACCAGGACAGGCAAACATCTTGATGACCATATTAACTGGGCCAAGTTCACCGGTGCTGACTGGCATGGGGACGGTTTCTACTACAGCGCCTATCCTCGTCCTGAAGCCGGCAAAGAACTGTCTGCCGCAAATGAAGGACACAATATTTATTACCACAAACTAGGAACTTCTCAGGTCCAGGACCGGTTGGTTTTCTCGGATCCGAAAGCCCCTCTTCATTTTCATTCGGCCTGGGTTGATCGTGACGAGAACGTGCTGGCCGTCGCAATCGGAGGTCAAGGCAACGGAAACGCTCTGCTTGTAAAGTCGCTGAAAAGTTCTGATGCACCTTGGGTTGAGGTAACACGCTCCCAGGAAAAGGAAATTAATCCGATTGGTGTCAAGGATGGCAATCTGTTGATCATGACCAATCTTGATGCACCCAACTATCGTCTTGTCTCTGCCCCAATGGATAATCCTGTAATTTCCGAGTGGGTCGATCTGATACCCAATTCCTCAAATGTACTCACTGGAGTCAATCTGGCGGGGGAAAACATAATCGCGACATACGACAAGGATGCTGCCAACCATGCCTATCTTTATGATTGTAAAGGTTCTCTGATTCGTGAGATAGAACTTCCCACTTTCGGCACCGTCGGTTTCTCGACATCTCCTAAGAGCGACGAGGTGTTTTACTCCTTCTCTTCGTTCGTCTATCCGTCTTCGTCTTATATATACGACATGGGTAGCGGCGAATCTAAACTTATGAGGGCAACGGCCCTTGAGGGGCTTAATCCCGAGGATTATGTCACTGAGCAGGTTTTCTTCACGTCGAAAGACGGAACGCGTGTGCCGATGTTCCTTACCTATCGTAAGGACCTGAAAAAAGACGGCTCAAATCCGGTTTACCTTTATGGATACGGAGGTTTTAATATTACACTTAATCCGGGTTTCAGCGCCAATCGTCTCTTATGGCTTGAGAACGGTGGCATCTATGCTCAGACCAATCTGCGTGGCGGAGGTGAGTACGGCGAGCCATGGCATGTGTCTGGCACATTGATGCAGAAGCAGAATGTGTTCGACGATTTCATATCGGCCGCTGAGTACATGATTGGCGAGGGCTGGTCACGCCCTGAGCTCATCACGGTCGAAGGCGGTTCGAACGGAGGTCTGTTGGTCGGTGCTGTTGTCAATCAGCGTCCCGATCTTTTCGGCGTTGCGATTCCCCGCGTAGGTGTCATGGACATGATGCGTTATCATCTCTTTACCATTGGATGGAACTGGGCGCATGATTATGGCACATCCGCCGATTCAGCCGAAATGGCTGCCTATCTGCTGGGGTACTCGCCACTGCATAACATCAAGAATGACGGTACGCCTTATCCCGCTATCATGGTGACTACGGCTGACCATGACGACAGGGTTGTTCCAGCGCACAGTTTCAAGTATGCCGCGACTCTACAGGCCGCCAATACCGGAGACAAGCCTAAGATTATCCGCATTGACTCAAAAGCCGGTCATGGTGCAGGCAAGCCTATAGCCAAGGTCCTAGACGAGTATGCTGATATTTATTCCTTCATATTCGCTAACATACCCTTTGTCCCCAAGGTCCTGAAGTGAAGCGCGACAATCAATCGAAATTCCAGGTAAGTCCTGTGCATGCCGTTCGGTACAGGATGAGGCGCGTAATACATTTAGTGCCGTTTGTGGCAATTACAATTTTAACGTCTGTCATGACATCCTGCTTTACCGGAATAGAGAGTACTCCTCGGATATCGGCTAAAGAGATCAGGAAACAGAAGGCGTCAGACAGCCCTGAGAAATTATTTCTTGCCGACCTCGCCTCTCAGCCGACTTCCGAATGGCGTCCTGGCAAGAAGTTCATAGTGACGGATCCTCGCGTAGACCTGATTTTCGAGCGGTCTACAGGAATTGCCGGAGGCCGAAAGGCCGGCGATACACTTGAACTGACTTCTATCCGCCCCGCTCTCTCGATAACCGGTGAACGACAGACACTGCTCGATTTTGTCAGCGCATACGGTGATACCTTGCTTTACCGCACAAACATAGATTCTGAGGAGTTCGGAAGGCGAAATTCACCGCTACTGATACCTTTCACGGTGGAAGCATCACTGATTGACTCGGCATCCAGCCGTCTGGTTGGCAATACTTACTATATTCTTCCGCAACGTCGTGTCAGCGCAATGGGCCGTGACACCGTAGGTCTGCGTTATGTACCCGTGAGAATCACTTCGGTAAGCGCTGGTGACGCTTACTATCCTTTACGTATCCATTTCAGCCCCGATGACTCGTCCTTGTTGATGACAGTTGGCAACGGACCTGCTTCGACGCGTAATTTTGAGACTCTTTTTGCGTTTGATGACCCGCGGAAATCCTATCCGCAGATAAGCGATGACAACTGGTCGCTGATAACAAATTCTCGTGTCGTTCTGGGAATGACCCCACAGGAAGCACGACTTGCGCTTGGACCGCCCAACACATGGTCTCAGCGGCCCTCGACAGCCGGAATGGTGGAGCGTTGGGCGTATGAGGACGGTGTATATCTGATTTTCGTGGACGGACTCCTCTCTCAGTTCCGTCGCTGAAATGAATCCTGTGGAATATTGCTTGATTCAGACGCGTGTAAACATTAACAAATTAAAAAACAAAAGAGTGCCTACGATAACTATACTTGGTTCGGGAACCTCTACCGGCGTCCCCCAGATAGGGTGTGACTGTAATGTCTGTACAAGTTCTGATAAGCGTGATAAGCGTCTGCGCGCTTCAGTGCTGGTATCTGCGTGTGGCCGAAACATACTTATCGACTGCGGGCCTGATTTCCGTCAGCAGATGCTTGACGCAGGCGCTCCACGTCTGGACGCGTTGCTATTGACGCATATCCATTATGATCATGTCGGAGGAATCGATGATCTGCGTCCATATTGTCACCGGGGACCTTTTCCGGTATACTGCCGACCGGATGTGGAGCGCGATATCCGCACACGTCTGCCATATTGCTTTGCTCGCCATCCCTATCTCGGCGTTCCGACTTTCGATATGCATTGCATTGAGCCTTCCGTGCCGTTCGCCATTCCAGGCGAAGATGGAGAGGATATCACGGTAATACCACTTCCCGTTATGCATGCCGCTTTGCCAATAACAGGTTTTCGTATAGGTGATATGGCATATGTAACAGACTGCAAGACGATGCCTGAGTCGACAAAAGCACTGATGCGTAGTCTTGATCTTCTTGTCATCAATGCCTTGCGTCATGAGCCTCATCCTTCCCACCTCAGTCTTGACGAGGCACTTGAACTCATAGCCGAACTGAAGCCCAGGCGCGCTGTGCTTACTCATCTTTCCCATCAGATGGGGAAGCACGCACAGGTTTCGGAAGTTCTTCCGCCTGAAGTCAGCATAGCCTACGATGGACAGGTAATTGAATTCCTTTAATTTTTGAACATAGGCAAAAAATACGTAACTTTGCAAGTAAATGCAAAACAGTGATTTTCAAATATCGATAACAAAGGAAAGAATAGCAGGTCTTCCCCCTGTGGTTTATCCAGGCGGCATAAAGGCAGTCACGGTAGTTGACACCGCTGCTAAAGCACGCACAGCGTTACGTGACCTCAATAAATACGACCATATAGGTTTTGATACGGAGACACGTCCTTCTTTTCAAAAGGGACATATGAACAAAGTATGTCTGCTTCAACTATCCACCGGTCCCCAGTGTTACCTTTTCCGTCTCAATGCTCCCGGAATCTTCGATATGGTGCGTCCTCTGCTAGAGAATCCCGATATTATCAAGGTAGGACTATCGGTTCATGATGACTTCAATTCTCTGCGTCGCCGCGGTGAAATCAATCCAAAAGGATTCCTCGACCTTCAGGACTATGGCAGGACATTCCATATAGCGGACATCTCTCTGCAAAAAATATTTGCCATAGTCTTTGGTGAGAAAATATCCAAGGCTCAGCGACTCACCAATTGGGAGGCTCCCCATCTTACAGACCAGCAGCAGATATATGCCGCCATTGACGCGTGGGCATGCCTCAAGCTTTACCGATACATGCGTGCCGGAAATTTCCATCCCTGCGAGTCGCCATATATAGTCGGTTCCGGTGAAGATGCTGAAAAAGATTGCGCGGCGCTGCTACATCTCCCGGAACCGGAGGCTCTGACATCCTCCAAGACCGAAAAAATTTCATGAATATATGCGGGCAAAGAAATCGACAGTATTACCTTTCGTACTCCTAGTTTATCTTGGAATCATGGCTTACATAGGCTGGCCTGCCTATGCGAACGGACAGACTTCGCCTCTGCAGTATTTCGGGATTATTGGTCTGACTTTGGCCATCATCATACTGCTGCACTTCAGTCTTAAACGTCGCGAGCGTCTGCGCCGCGAGCGTGAGAATGACATACTTGGAAACAATAAGGAGGATAAAGACGCCGACTTGTCAAACAAAGATAAGCAATAAGTATTAATTAAATATAGAATTCCTGAAAATGAAAAAACTCACCCTTATCCTTATGGCTTTTCTCATCGGGTCTGTGACTATCTGTGCGCAGACACCCGGCGAGAATAATTGTAAATCAGTCCAGTGTGTAAAGAAAGACTGCAAGAAGGCAGAATGTGCCAAGACTGATTGCAAAAAGGCAGAATGTGTAAAAGTTGACTGTAAGAAGGCAGAGTGTGTCAAGGCCGATTGCAAGACTAAAGAATGTCCTAAGCCTGCCAATATCTGCGGTAATGACTGCAAAAACTGCAAGGCATGCTCGGGAACTGATTGCGCATCAAAAAAATGCAAAAACTGTAATCATAAGGCCAACTGTAACAAGAATGGATACTGTAAGCACGGGCATAATACCTGCAAGCGCTAAGTATTAAATATAATAAGCCAGGCGGCGCGGATTCAATTAGTATCTGCGCCGCCTGGCTGTTTTCTGGCTGTGGTTTCATTCGCCGGCATATACATGTATTGTCGGCGACTCAACATCTACTCCGAACTCCTTGGCTTTTGCAAGAATTGTACGTGCCAGCCGGGGTTTAAGATCTTCGGGACAATAACGGAAGTACGCTTCTGCGGCACGCACGTGTGCGGCATCGGGCATTGGATATTCACGGCGTTCGGGCAGACCGAAGTCGCTGTCTGGAAGTTCATACTTCTTTTCGTCGTATGTAAGTCTGTCACTCATTGCTATTTTTTATTAGAGAGTCAGATAAAATTGGGGGTAATGTTGATTGGACTACAGTCGAAGACGGAAGCCGCACTGGAATAGGCCTTGCGCGCCGAAACCGAGTTCTCCGAACATTGTGAATGACCTGCTGAGTCCTACTTCTGCACCGAGGGGGGATATCTGACCTGCGAAATAGGTCTTGTTGTATGCGTCGTAACCGCGTGGCTGGAGGTGGGAGACAACAACTCCAACACCACCATGGGCATACAATGTCACGATGCGGTTGCGGTAATAATCATATTTTAGGTTAAGCATGAAAGCATGGTATGCAATGTGTGAACTTTTGGGTCCGGAAGTGCTTTGTGATGAGAATGTGTATGAGGGACCTAGGCGTAGGGATTTTTTAATACGGAAATCAACGCCTGCGTTCAGGGCTCCCCACGCCGTGTTTAAATTGTTCCAGCCGTCATGGTTGTCGCAGGCATCCATCTGGGTGTAGGCTCCGTAGGAAGCGTATATGGATGTTTCTGCCGAGGCTTTCTGCGCACCGAGGATTAATGCCGCGAGTGCAATCATGCAAAATAGATACTTTTTCATAATAGTAATGTTTTGAATTATGTGAAATTTTGTAAATTATCAGAATTTTAATTAAAACATATGAACAATATTAAAAGTTCGAATGAAATTTTGCATGGCATGGCGAATAAGCCGAAGGAAATTAAATGGAGGCTTTTATCTATATTTAAATATGTATTATTCCCCATTTAGCATCAAAAAAAAGCGAGTTTGAGTTAAATAAAGTTAAATCCAAGAAAATTTTTCCTCAAAATTATGTTGTATAACATAAAAATACTAATTTTGCATCAGTTTTTCATGGTATTAGATTTAAGGTATGAAGATTATTCGTCGTGACGACGGGTAATTTTTTTTATGTATTTATGTTTGAGAATTGTCCCAGATGACATATATTGATTCCATATTATTAATTATTTCGTAACTTTGTAGCGTGAACCGAATGTTATTCCGCATACAAACTTTGTGTGGGACGATGTTTTCTGTCGTCGTCATGATGTTGTGCGCATGTTCCTCAACCAGACATGTCCCGGACGGGGAGATGCTTTTGGACAAGGTGTCGATTGACGTAATAAATGATTCCACGGCAGACGAGCGCCTGACAGAACTTGACCTTGTAAACTACCTGCGTCAGCAGCCCAATCACAAGGTACTCGGTTTTGCAAAACTTCAACTTGGGCTTTACTCTCTATCGGGTAAGGACTCCACGCGCTGGTATAACCGATGGCTACGGCGTATGGGTCAGCCTCCTGTGATTTATGATTCTACGCTTACTCAGGCATCCGAGCGGCAGTTGCGCACGGCATTGATCAACCGTGGATACATGCATCCGCTGGTTTCGGCGGATACTATGGCGCACCGAGACAAAAAACGCATGGAAGTGAGGTATAATGTACGTCCGGGACGCCGCCATGTCATATCGTCCCTTGCGATGGAATGTGACGATCCTGCTATCGATTCTCTGCTTAGAACCGATTCGCTTGCAACGCTGATATCACCCGGCCAGCCATTCGACCGAAACCGTCTGGATGCCGAGCGCGATCGAATTTCCAGACTGCTTCGCGATAATGGCTATTACGCTTTCACGAAAGAATATGTCACCTTTGTCGCGGACACGGCGGCCATGTCCGAGGAAGTCGGTCTCGTGATGACCGTCCGACCGCCGTATGTCCGCCAGAGTAGCGACGTTTCTCCTGATGTGGTCATTGACCGTCATACTCCTTATTCGGTACGTAATGTCATTTTTGTCACAGACTACAACTCGCGCATGGGTTCTGAAGACATCATCGCCAGGCAGCGTGACACGGTGTATTACAAGAATATAGAGGTGCTCTACGGTCCGGACAGGTATATACGTCCCTCTGTTCTTGAGGAAAATTGCAGCATAGTCCCCGGAAAGCCTTACAATGCCTCGGATGTTGACCGTACATATCAGGCACTGTCCAGACTCGGGATACTGCGTTTTATAAATATAGAGATGACGCCTGTCGCCACTATTGACGGCAGAATCTGGCTCGACTGCTATATCCTTCTTTCCAGAAATAAGAAACAGTCTGTGTCAATCGAACTGGAGGGCACTAATTCCGAGGGCGATCTTGGATTCGGTGTGGGCCTTACCTACCAGCACCGCAATCTCGGCAAAGGCTCCGAGATGCTGACTGCTAAATTCCGTACCGCCTATGAGTCGCTTTCCGGCAAACTTGACGGTCTTATAAATAACCGCTATACGGAGTTTGCCGGCGAGGTCGGCATAACCTTCCCTAAGTTCAAGGCGCCATTGCTCAGCCGATCGTTCAAGCAGCGCATCAACGCGACGACAGAGTTCGCTGTCTCCGCCAACTATCAGGAGAGGCCCGAATATACACGCGTAATTGCCGGAGCTGCATGGAAATACAAATGGAATGCTCAGGAGCGTGATTACAATGTACGTCGTACTTTCGATCTTATTGATGTCAACTACGTCTATCTGCCTCACTCGACCATCGACTTCATAGACCAGATAGCCCCGACCAATCCGTTGTTGCGTTACTCCTATGAAGATCACTTCATAATGCGCATGGGATATACCTATTACCGGACCAACCGCCGTATTCCTACTGCAACGGTGTCGTCTTTCGCCATTCAGCCCTCAGTAACGACATTCCGTGCTTCGGGAGAGATTGCCGGCAACCTGCTGTATGCGTTTTCATCGGCTCTGGGACAGCACAAGTCCGACGGGGCATACAAAATCTTCGGCATACAGTACGCACAGTATGCGAAGGGCGAACTTGACTTCACGCATACTGTCAATTTCAACTCGCGCAATGCGCTGGCATTCCACACCGGTTTCGGTATCGCCTATCCTTACGGCAACTCGCGCATGGTGCCGTTCGAGAAGCGTTTTTATGCCGGAGGTGCCAACTCGGTGCGCGGATGGAGTGCCCGCACCCTCGGACCAGGCCGTTACGACGCCAAGAATTCGGTGACCGACTTCATAAACCAGTGCGGCGATATCCGTTTCGACATCAATCTTGAATACAGGGCCAAACTTTTCTGGGTACTTGAAGGCGCGTTGTTTATCGATGCCGGCAACATATGGACAATAAAGAACTACGAGTCGCAGCCGGGTGGATTCTTCCGCTTCAGGAATTTCTATAAGGAGATTGCGGCGGCATATGGTGTGGGCCTACGCATGGACTTCACATATTTCCTGCTGCGTCTTGACCTGGGCTTCAAGGCCCATAACCCGGCCATGAACCAGGAGGAATGGCCCATTGTTCATCCTAACTGGCATCGTGATGCCACGTTCCACTTCGCTGTCGGATATCCTTTCTGACAGGATTGTTTGTTTACTAATATACGTTCGGTTATGAAATCGCTTGTAATATTCGATCTTGACGGCACACTGCTCAACACTATAGCGGATCTTGCCGCGGCCACCAACCATGCTCTCAACGCAATGGGTTATCCGGTCCACTCGACTTCGGCCTACACGGCCATGGTGGGCAATGGCGTCACCAAACTGCTGGAGCGTGCGCTCCCTGTCGATGCACGCACAAATCGTATTATAGAGGCAATGCGCATACATTTCCGTGACTACTACGACAGTCATTGCGCTGACGAGACTACTATCTATCCGGGCATCTGCGAACTGCTTGGCGAACTGACCGGCCGTGGATTGCATTGTGCGGTTACGTCCAACAAGTATCAGGCGGCGGTTAGTACACTGATCACGCATTTCTTCCCTGATGTGCCATGGGTCGCGGTGTTGGGCCATAAGGATGGATTCCCGGTCAAACCGGATCCTTCGATAGTATTCGAGGCTCTCTCGATGTGTCCAACTCCAAAATCTGAAGTACTTTATGTCGGCGACTCGGGGGTTGATATGGAAACAGCCCGACGCGCCTGTGTCGATTCTGCCGGCGTCACATGGGGCTTCCGCCCTCGCCAGGAACTTGTGGAATATCACGCAACACATATCGTATCAAACCCCGACGATATCTTATCTCTCCTTTAATAGCATTTTACCATCGGCAGTTGAGCCGTTAAATAAAGACCGAGGAGCGGCCAAGCCGGACGCTCCTCGGTCTCATGGCTGTATTCCCCTCCTTACTCGCATTTGCATGATGATACAGGAATTTTTGATACACGGCGGCCGTGGCGTCCTCCTTCGAAATCGGTTGCGAAGAATACGTCCACACACTCCATGGCCAAAGCCGGCTCGATATAATTGCGCGGCATCACGAGAACATTCGCATCATTATGGGCACGGGCATAGTGTGCCAGTTCGGGCGCCCAGCAGAGAGCGGCGCGCACACCCTGATGCTTGTTGAGAGTCATGGCGATGCCGTTGCCGGTAGAGCAGATGGCTATTGCCGGATAGACCTCGCCGGATTCAACAGCAAGAGCGCATGGATGGGCATAGTCTGGGTAATCGCACGAGTCAGATGAAAATGTACCGAAATCCTTATACGGAATGTCATTGCTCTCCAGGTACCCCCTGACAATCTCCTTTAGCGGAAAACCTGCATGGTCGCAGCACAGTCCCACAGGGACATCTTTCTTAAGAATACTCATAAAATCGTAAAAGTTATATGTCGGTTAAGTAATAAATTCAAGTCAGACTCATTGCTGTTCAGGCTTTTGTCCGGCAATTAAAATATCTGTTTCGTGGCCTTGCACGGACATTAACGTTAAAAGCGTATCACAAAAATAATCAAAAAAAACAAAAAAAGTTCACCTGGAGCACGAATAATTCCAAAAAATACATTAACTTTGCACCTGTAATTCCGACACACGGAATAACACCTATGCCCAGGTGGCGGAATGGTAGACGCGCTCGTTTCAGGTGCGAGTGCTGCGAGGCGTGCAGGTTCGAGTCCTGTTCTGGGCACAGATAAACCCCGTAACTGTCTGAAAATCAGCAGTCGCGGGGTTCCTCTTTTGTTTTTGTCTGAAAATTGTCTGAAATCACAAGTTCATCAGCCAAAAATTCAGACAATTTTTTTGTCTGAACACCGATTTTTGTCTGAAACAGCTCTCCCCAAATGTTAAATATTGAGGCTCTAAAAATTTAACATCCGTTAAAATGTTAACGACAATGTTTCATTGAAGAACCCAATTTATCCAAGCTACCCCTACTATTTTTCCCTACTCCTATCTGAAAGGTTTCATAGGCGAACTTGCAAAGCTAAAAAAGTGTTTCTTTTCTATACACTCAGCCTATGACACCGAAGACACTCTCATATTACGAAGGTGACATCTGTGCGAGAACGGCGTTTATTGAACCCTTCTGCACGGACTGGGATGCTGTGTCTCTATCCTCGCTCTCCACTCTCAAAGATTATCTTCTGAACCATTATCGAGACTTCAAGGAGATAATTATGAATCTTATCCACGACGGCGTTTTCAGTCATCGGCTTCTCAAGAATATTTACTTCTCACTGAAGAAATATTCCAGATGGTTCTTTGATTGGCAAGCTGTCATCGAGAAGCAATTTGAATCTGATGATGAGAATGTCCGGAGAAAAGCCAATGTGGCCACGGATCTCGTTTCTGTCATCGAGATTCTTTGGACACCCATCTTCAAAGATTTTGAATTCCTTTGCAATGCCCATTTGAATGGAGAATATCTAACGGCTTCCGAGCGTACTGCAATTCATAAAATGACAAAGGAGGAAGAACTGAGGCGTACAGAGACAAAAAAGCTTCTGAGTTCCATAGATGCGAACTCTGAGAACGACAGGATGAGAAAGTTCGACATTATGTATGATGTGCTATCCGGTTTAGGCGGCAAGGACGCAGCGAAATATTTGGAGGCCGCATACAGACTGGGCTGGTTGGTTGACAAGCCGGCACACAATCTGCTACAGAAATATTGGGGAGTAACAGGCAATGCGCCGGCCATCAGCAATGCGTTCAGCGTGAAAAAGAAATCTGTCGGTGATGAAAAAATCATAAGCGCAGCGATGCATGAATTAGAGTATAAGCTCAAGGGATAAAACGAGTTATCTTGAAAATGAATTTTAGTGAAAGTAAAACTTAGGTCAGTTCACCAGGTTTTACTTTCTTTTTCTTTATGGGGGTATGTCTCCCCCTAATTTTGCGGCAGAAATATAAATATTTGCCGCATATGAAAAAGGATTTATACAGACGCATTGTCGAGGATCTCCGCATGAATACGGAGAATGCCTGGGAGACTATCAATACCCAGCCATGCGATGATATGCCTCCGGTGCTGATTCCTATTTCGTTGAAAACGCTCAACGAAATCATTGACCGTGCAGTCATCAGGACACTTGATGAAGTGGCCGTCATTGTCGACAAGATGAGCGAGATTCCTTCGCTATCCAGAGCCTCTGCGGCCAAGTTGCTTAAGAAGACACCCAAGACCCTGCGCGAATGGGAAGAAAGAGGGACACTCATCCCTGTATATATCGAGGGAAGCCCCTATTACCGGATGAGCGATATTCAGCAACTAAGTATAAAGAAAGGAGGGCGAAATGTGTGATTCCAACAGACATAACAGTCTCCTTGTTCTAAAGTGTGGGGAGCCTAAATTCCTACATGGAAAAGGATGCCTTGTAAAAGAAAGCAATACATATCGTCAATGTGCTTTCCCCGAACAAAATATCGGGGAACATGAACAACATCCCACTACAGCGATTGCCCCAGCAGACGTCAACCATGGTATGCAAACGTCTTGCGCACTTAAGCCGTCGGCTATCTCCGCAATTAGTGGCACTGACTCCAGCAACGGACACGTCTCTATGGCCTTCATGGAGAAATACCTGCGGATGCCAATGTCTCTTTATGCTATAGGAGACGCACTGACGACACTTCCCTCCCCACGAAAAAGGTTGTTCAACCTTATTCTGTCCGTTACCGGGTTAAAGCCTAATACTGTAAAGATGATTCTTTGTTCGACAGATTCCGGCTATACACCAAGCGACGAGGTTAAACGATTTATTTCAAAAGCTTTAGGAAAGAGTGCCGAAATGCTATTCCCTGAGGATAGGAGGCGGGCCGGTTCGCTTGTCGACATATACAAAAGACTTTCCTCCAAGAAACTGGAATTACATTTATTCCTAAGCTTGCTATCCAAGCCTGCAAGGGCTTCGCCTAAGACCGTTAGACGATGGCTTGTCGAACGGAGAGTTCCTGATACTGAAATCCGTGAGGATATTTCCAAGATCATAGGCGTGTCGATTTTACAACTTTTCCCTCCTGAGGGAAGCCAAAACAAAATCGACGATGAATAATTTCAACATCACGCTCCGGCCCAACAAACTCTATACAGTTGAAGAGCTTCTCGACATCCTCTCAACAAGTCAGGAACAACTGCTCGTACTCGTAACCCGCCACCACCTAAAATTTCTCGGTCAAGACAGCAATATGGTCTTCCGGGGAGAGACTATCAACGAATTCATAAACAAAAACGCATGTATACATCCGGCTGGATACCCTTCTACAGGGATGAACTGAACGACTCGCTCTTCGAGGATCCGAAATGGCTCCAGCGATGGCTTTGGCTATGCACACGGGCTGCCTACAAACCTTGCAGGCGGCTCGTGGGAGCCACTCATCGCGGTGTCGAAATTCAGCCGGGACAAATTGTGACTACAAAGGCATACCTCTGCCGGGCATGGGGAATCAATTTCCGTACAGTTCAGACTTTCCTCGACGAGATGGAAAAACAAGGTCGCCTCACCTATTCCTATATAGACGGGAAGACCGAGGATTCAAAAGTCTCTAAAAAGTCAACCAAATCCAATCTGGGTATCATAATCACTCTGCCTCTCCGATATGTCTTTCCTCCTAAAGCATCGGAAGGCATGACAGAGGTTAACTCACGGAATGAATCGGAAGACGAAATGCCATACGGAATGCAAGACCAAATACAGTCAGTTCTGCAAGATGACCTGCAATCCAATCTGCAACACGAAACGCGGAAAGAAGTGCAAGAGAAAGTGCATCCTAAACTGCAAACAAATAAAGAATATAAAAATAAAGAAATTTCTGTCTCAAAACGCGAGCGCGAAAATCAATTTTTTGAAGAATTAAAAAAATCAGAGATAACGCTCGATGAGTTTTGCATGAGTCTAAAGCCGATGAAAGGGAAAGAGGAAATGCTAGAGCTGGCCGAAGTCTTCTTCCTCAGGAGCGTCAGCACCGAAGACTTCCATCCTTCATTCAGCGAATTCAAGAAGCATTTCTTCAACTGGGCCAAGCAAGAAATTGAAAAAAGACGAACAACTCAAAAAACCACACGATATGGACAACAAGAAAACGGAGCCGGGGCTCCAAAACGAGCAAGCGATCAGCGCCGAGGTACTGAGGCGCTTGAAAGAACTGCCGAAGACTACGAATAGTAATCTTTACATCAAGATGACTCCGGAGGAGATGTCGATTGCAATCGAAATCCTCCATCGCAGAGTCGTTGATGCTTTGGGTATTACCGATTACACCGGGAAATCGAAGGCGATAAAACAGGTCTGTGAAGTTTTCAGCAATCCGGGGCCTACAGCCGGAATTGCCCTCATAGGAAAGGCTCGAAGCGGAAAGACTGCCCTTCTCCGAGCTTTGAAGAATTTCATTGAGGTCATTGGGAACATACCTGAAGCATGGACTTACTTGCCGGAGGTGCGCGATCTCGATTGTCGCTATGTTTGGGCGACCGAGTTTCGAAATCCTATCACTTCATACGAAGACTTCAAGCTGGCTATCGGCTCCCCAATCCTCTTCATCGACGGTCTTGGGATGGAAACAGAATTTCGAGAGGCACAGATGCCCAGTGAACTCATGAATCTCATGATACAGCTTAGATCGGACTATGGGTTTCTGACAATCATCGGCTCTCGTTTCGATTTGGAAAGCCTTACTGAAATTTACGGGGAGGAAGTGGGCCTAAAACTGAAACACGGCTACAGATTCATCAACATCGACAGCCAAAAAAACATTGACAGACTATGAAAAGAACAGACCCGCTGGCAATTGGCGATTTTTTGTCGAGAAACGGTTTGACAAAACAGTCTCTTCAAGATGCTGCTCAAGCAAAAGCCGCATATCACCGGATGACTCCGGCTCTACGTTTCGATCTCCAGGAACGTGAGGCATTCGATATGCTGATGGACTTCTATCAGACTGAAGTTCTGGACAGACATATGGAGTTCATTTCTGATGATAATGTCACCACCGTTATCGCTGAAACCGTCATGCACATGGTTCAGATGTTCCCTTCACCGGGGTTACTGCTTTGCGGTTCAACAGGAAATGGCAAGACTACTCTTGCCAAGGCATTCAAGCGCATGTGTCAGAGACTCGACAGCACCGGGCATTTCAAATACATGGGAGAATACTTCAAGTTTGAATCTCGATTTCTCAAGGGGTTGGAGATTTGCGACATAGCAAGCTCCAAGAGCGAGGATGATTTCAACGAATTGAAGAATATCCCGCTTCTGGTCATAGATGATACCGGCGAAGAACCCAGGGAGGTGCTCGACTACGGCAACGTGTCACATCCGGTGCGCCGACTGATCGAGGACAGGTATGAGCGATTGAAGTTCACGATCCTGACCACCAACCTTGTGCCTGACGACATCAAGGCTCAATATGGGCTGCGAGTGTTCGACCGATTGGAAGAACTGTATCTTAAAATAATTTTCCGAGGCACTTCTTATCGTCTCAAAGCAAAAAGATTCGAGTCTCCAAAACCGGAGCTAAACCAGTAAAACTAAGAAAATGAAACTGATAAATCTCAAACAGTTCCGACAGGAATACAAAATAACACAGAAACAGCTCGGCGAATCCTTAAAATTGCCGCAGAGCACCATCTCTTATCTGGAGAACGGTTTGCAAGAGGTGACGGATTATCTTTTGGAGCGCATCAAGAAGATTTATAGAGTGGATGACCTCTCGCCATATGTGTATGAAAGAGAGACGTTCCATAATCCCGCCGCAGTGAAGATGGCTGAAAAGGTGAAATCCGTGGCAATCTTCGCCGGCGATTGGAACAGTCCCTCAGCGATAGACGTAATCGAGGGATTCCAGATCCTCTATCGAGACGGGGCTATCAGCATCAGTCGTGACGGCTCGCTTATAATCGACCGCAACAATGGCATCGGATTCAAGCTGAGCCACTATGTTATACGTCCGGAACAATTTGAGGAGCCAAATCTCCTCTATATCCTGACAACAAAAGAATGGTTTGATGACGAGATGTATGAGTCATTCAAGCGATGTTACGTCCTCGCTTGCAAGATAGCCGACATCTACCCCATGAGACAATTGAAGCCGGGAGAGGCAATTGACATATAATATAAGATGGAAACTTTATTGGCGTATAATCTTGTCGCATAACACCTCATTATTATATAAGAAGGATTATAGCGGTCAGTCCCTCAGACAAACTTATCTCAAGAATAATAAAACAATGTTTCAAGAACGGCGGCGAGGAGTCGGGAGACCCCTCGCTGCCTTTGGCGGTTTACACTTCTTTATATTCATGCAGGTAGATATACGCATCATCTTCTTCCTCCGACCACTTGAAGTTGAGCGCTTCAACATCATCTTCGGTTATGATGTTTACGTCATCAAGTTCTTCAATATAGCGGAAAGCGGAATCGATGTCGATGAAGTATTCCCTGATGTAGTCTCCTTTCGGTGGTTTAGCGTCAAGATAGTAGTTGTCGGGAAACCATCCCTTGCCATCGCAATATCTTTTCAAATAAACCTCGCACCCGTTTTCCTCACCTATGAAGTAGGCTCTGAGAGTCTCAAACTTGTCACAGATGAAGTCCCACGCTTCATAAAGCGGTTCCCATGCTGATTCAAGATGGAAGCTGATGCAGTCCTCTTCCCTTTCGAGGTCGTCCCACCATCCTCTTACATAGAGATGGCTCGGGATTTCTCCGTTGAGTTCTTCTACGATGTGTCCCACCCAATTGCCGTTATGTTTCTCGGCATTGAGTTTGAGCATAAGATTGTAGAGTGCGTCGAGTTCGGAAGCCTCGCCTCCGATACGATAGGTACTGTCGCAAATGTTTGCCATACTATTGAAATTTAATCGTTTATAAATTCTTTCCCTCTCTTTTGAGAAACCTTTGTTTCTCTGTGAGAGCTAAGTTTTATACGCAATCAACATCAGCAGAGAGTCGCATATTCGACAAGGGTTCTGAAAGAACAAAGCCTGCCCTTGGCTTTATGCGCAGCTGATAACTTCGCGGTTAAAACTATGCGTCGCAGAGAACGAGGATTTACCCTTAAAGAAAAGCCTTGTTGAGTACCGAAATCGCGTTCCGATAGACCGATTTGTATAAAGAGAATTAAATAAAAGGCTGACTGATAGCGAATAATTCCAAATCAATCGGGGATGCGTTTACTTTGCAGCATCAAATTAAACCGAACTCAAAACCAATCAAGAAATGAGCACATTTGGAATATTCGCACTTATACTTACAACGGCCTACATCATCTACTTTATGGTGATGATTGCCCGCGATGTAGCCACAAGCCGTAAGACTGCTGATGAAAGCTCTGAAGTCGAGACCTTCGACACCTCCTTTGTAGAAGAAAAGTCCGTCGAGGTAAAAGAGACAGAAGGCGGCTTCGCAGTTGGAGACAATGAGGTTGTTTCAACCTCAGTAAAGGCTACAGAAAACGCTGAGCCGGAGGGTTCACCTTCGCAAGATAACGCCGATAAACTCTCGGATATTAAAGACAAAATTTCGACGGAAGCTATGCCGCTCGATGTCAAGGATGTTTATGAAACTGTCCAGACTCATGAAGAATACTACGATACTATACAGGATCCTTTCCACCAGATTGATAATGTCAATGTAATGGTGAAAAGATTACCCGCCGGAGAACCCACTCAGGAATCTTCCGGCAATGCGCAAGGTCGCGACAATTTATAAGAGTTTACTTCCGGGATGGCTGTTAGCGGCATGTCTGCTATTGGCAGAGTCGGCTTCGGCCAAGTGTGGCGGGGTCGATTATAGTTGGGGCGCGGATGCCCTGGCCAGGCAGCATGACTTCGTGGTGACGATGATGCTGTATGTCCTGTACCTTATATATGCGGTGGCCTCAATCGTCGTCATCTATTCCTCGCTTCAGATTTACATTAAGATGAACTCCGGCGAGGATGGAGTCAAGAAAGAAATCATGATGGTAATCGGAGCCTGTCTGTTCCTGATAGGCGCATCCACTGTGTTCCCGGCTTTCTTTGGATATAGAATCTAATCAGTTACTAACCAATAAATTCATTAAATCACTCAACGAAATCAACTGACAAGAGAATCAACAAAACCAATTCAAAATTTCTATGATTAAAAAATTTGCTAAGAAAATCAAGGGCTTCTTCGGAAGCGAGCGCGTGCAGATATTCTGCATGATGATGCTGGTCGGTTCCGTGGCCATGTTCGCCCAAAATGCCGCCGGCAACTACGAGGCCGGAACCACCGCACTGACCACCGTCACGGAGGAGATTGCCAAGTATGTTCCCATCGTTGTCAAGCTCTGCTACGCCATCGCCGGCGTTGTCGCTATCGTGGGTGCAATCAGCGTCTACATCAAGATGAACAACGAGGAGCAGGATGTCAAGAAGTCAATCATGATGATTGTCGGTGCCTGCATCTTCCTCGTGGCCGCTGCCCAGGCTCTGCCTCTCTTCTTCGGTGTGTAAGCCGTGGCGAATACCGACGAAGACCGCTATCCGTCCTATCCAATGTTCAAGGGGCTTCAACGGCCTCTTGAACTGATGGGATTGCAGGGTCGCTACATCTACTGGGCGGCTGCGGCAGCCGGAGGTGCAATCGTGGGATTCATTGTCATGTATATCGCCATTGGCTTTGTGGCAGGACTGATAACCCTTGTTGCCTCCATAGCAGTCGGTGCCGGACTGATAATGCTCAAGCAGCAGAAAGGTCTGCACTCAAAGAACTCCGACAAAGGTATTTTCGTCTATTGCCGCTCAAGAAATCTTTAACCAATCAACTTCTAACCAAAATTCAAGAACAAGTCTCACTCCGATCATGTCGACCAACTTCTATTATATAATAGGTGTAGCCCTGAGCCTTTCTTCCTGCGGTAACTCTGAGGAGAAACGTCCCTCCCTGGAGCAAACACGCGCCGCCATAGAGGTGCGTGATGCCTGGCGCGACGAGTTGAAGCCGGTGGAAATAACTGTCAAGGGCGCAATAAGCGGTGCTGACAGAATCGGGGTGAGACTCCTTTCCGACGGCAGAACGAGTTTCCCAGTCTTTATGAGGACTCCCGACTGCTTCAAGCCCGAACAGCCGTCTCTGATGGCCGACACCGCCGCTATGGTCAGTGCCTGCTGGCCGGTGGAAACTTCCGACACCTTACGGCTGACCGCTCCATTCTCCGACCTTATCCATGGAAACGAGATTTCAAGGAGGGTCGGCGGTAAGCTGTCTTTTGATTTGAAATTCCAAAGCAAGATGGCTCTCCTTCGCTTCTGTATCGAGAGCGACAACATCAGCGATATACTTGAATCGCTGACACTCAAAGGTGAAGCCATTGCTACTCAAATAACATATCTGCCCTATGACGGAAAATGTATCGAAAAGTCAGGCGAAGGAATGCCTGTGGGGATTGATGCTGACTGCCTACTTAATAACGGTCGCAATCACGATTTTTATATTCTCCCTTGCGACGTTGCTTCAGACATTGTTCTCATCGCTGTGGTCAATGGCAAGGAGTATCAGCTCAAAACCAAGATACCCCCTCTCGGCGCAGGGAGCATGACACAGCTCAACCTTAAAGCAGAACAAAACGGCCATTTGCTTCCCAAATCTTCATGGGTTGACAACGAACGAAAGACGGATCTTCGCAAAATAACGAAGGTTGACAGCGTGGCAATCGGTCACTATCTCCGCAAAGATGGTCTGATTGTGGCAAAACGTGATACCATGTCCGTGGCTGTAGTCTATCAGACTGACGGCAAGCATGGAAAGGCAATAGCCATAGAAGATGTCCCCGGCACTTACAGCTTTGGAGCCAAATCTCTTAAAAGCGGAACTGTCTTCTCAACCATAGACGGAAATAGAACAGAGGGCATCATCAACGACTCTTCTGCCTCTGAGGATGAAAGACTCATCTACAAACCGGATATGCCTTACTCTGCCGAAACTTCCTTCGGCTTCAAGGATGGTGCGTCACTGACATCCGTTCTTTTGAAGTCAAAGTCAGGGAAAGAAGAAGGCTCAATGCTCACCGTGGTAGAAAAGCATCGAGGAGCCTACATTCCGACTCTTGCAGAGATGGCTGACATCTATTACTGCCTCCAACCTTACGCTCACACCAAACTGGGGGACTTGATTGAGCCTTTCTACGGCGAATATCTGACCTGCTCAGAATCCACCAATCATAATTTTTACGGTATTGAAATGAGTAAAGGTATAGTAATGCCCAACTACTCAAAACAATATGCGAGCCTCAAACTAAGATTTTTCTATTTGTTCTGACTATGACCATCTACGTCATCATAATCTGTCTGGCCATTTGCCTCGGCATGGCTGTCTCCGTCTGGGCCTTCGGCACGGGCGGCAAGCGCAGTCGTATCTTCCATGACATCTATTTCACTATCGAGGAAACGGATGGCATCGGTGTGGTATATACCAAGACCGGCGAGGCCTCAGCCATCATCAAGATGGAGAATCCGGTGGCCAAATTCGGCGGCAACATCGATGCCTATTACGAATACACCAAACTATTCGCAGCCATCTGTGCCACTCTCGGCGAGGACTACGCCATACATAAGCAGGATGTTTTCACCCGTCGCGGGTTCGAAGACGAAAGCGAAGAGAAAAGAGAATTTCTCTCCAACTCTTATTTCGAGTACTTCAAGGGACGTGAGTACACAGATTCATTCACCTACCTGACCATAACTCAGGAATGTAAGAAGAGCCGTCTGTTCAGCTACGACCCCAAGAAGTGGCGAGACTTCCTCGTAAAAATCCGTAAGGTGACCGACCAGTTGCGTGATGCCGGTGTAAAAGCTCACTTCCTCAATAAAAAGGATGCCTCCGAGGTGGTTGACCGCTTCTTCGCCATGGACTTCGCCCATAAGCGCATCTCCTTCAACAGCTTCAAGGCTGATGAAGAATGTGTGGGAATCGGCGAAAAGAACTGCAAGATCTACTCGCTCGTAGATGTGGACTGCATCAACCTCCCTGGCCAAATCCGTCCGTTCACCAAGATTGAGGTCAACAACACTTCTTTGCCGGTTGACCTGATGTCGGTTCTCGACTCCATCCCCGAGATAGAGTCGGTGGTTTATAACCAGATAATCTTCATGCCCGGACAGAAACGCGAGCTTTCGATGCTTGATAAGAAGCGCAACCGACATGCCTCAGTACCCAATCCCGGCAACCTGATAGCCGTGGAGGATATTGAAAAGGTGCAGGAGGTCATTGCCCGCGAGAACAAGCAGTTGGTCTATGCCCACTTCAACATCATGGTGACGTGCCGCAAAGGCGTGGATCTTCAGAAACCGACCAACCATCTTGAAAATGTATTCGGACGCCTCGGTATTCATATCTCCAAGAAGAGTTACAACCAGTTGGAGCTGTTTGTCAACTCATTCCCCGGGAACTGCTTCAAGATGAATCCCGAATACGACCGCTTCCTGACTATCTCAGATGCTGCCATGTGTCTGATGTATAAGGAACACTCACAGCACTCAGAAGACACGCCACTGAAAATCTACTACACAGACCGTCAGGGAGTGCCGGTAGCCATCGACATATCCGGCAAGGAGGGAGCCAACAAGCTGACTGATAACAGTAACTTCTTCTGCCTCGGCCCTTCGGGTAGCGGCAAGAGTTTCCACATGAACTCTGTAGTGCGTCAGCTTCATGAGCAGAACACCGACGTGGTGATGGTCGATACCGGTAACTCTTACGAGGGGCTTTGCGAATACCTCGGAGGCAAGTATATCTCATATACCGAGGAGAAGCCTATCACGATGAATCCGTTCAAGATCAACCGCCACGAATACAATATCGAGAAGATAGACTTCCTCAAGAACCTTATTTTACTGATATGGAAAGGTTCGGACGCTAAGATTCCGGAGATTGAGTTCCGCATAGTCGAGCAGATCATCATCGACTACTACGATGCCTATTTCAATGGCTTCACTCACTACACCGATGAGCAGCGCTCGGTATTACTTAAGAACCTCTTTGCATCTGCAAGTCGCAAGAATCAGAATATGTCTCCGAAGGATGTTGACGAGATGGTGCGCAAACAGATTGACGTACTGGAAGCCCGTAGAGCCGCGCTCAAAGTGAACGAACTGAGCTTCAACTCATTCTTCGATTACTCTTTCGATCGCTTGGAGCAGATTTGTACCGAGAACGACATCACTACTATCTCATATTCGACCTATTCGACCATGCTCCAGCCATTCTACAAGGGAGGAGCATACGAAAAGATCCTCAATGAGAATGTGGATTCGACGCTGTTCGACGAAACCTTCATCGTGTTCGAGGTGGATGCCATCAAGGAGAACAAGAAACTGTTTCCCATTGTCACCCTGATTATTATGGATGTCTTCCTCCAAAAGATGCGTCTGAAAAAGAACCGCAAAGTTCTTGTGATTGAGGAGGCTTGGAAGGCAATTGCTTCGCCACTTATGGCCGAGTATATCAAGTACCTCTACAAGACCGCCCGTAAGTTCTGGGCTTCGGTGGGTGTGGTGACTCAGGAAATCCAGGACATTATCGGCTCGGAGATTGTCAAGGAGGCTATCATCAACAACTCTGATGTAGTGATGCTCCTCGACCAATCGAAGTTCAAGGAACGCTTCGACGAGATAAAGAAGATACTCGGACTGACAGATGTGGACTGCAAGAAGATTTTCACCATCAACCGCCTTGAAAACAAAGAAGGCAGATCGTTCTTCCGCGAGGTATTTATTCGTCGTGGTGCCAACGGCAACGTCTTCGGAGTCGAGGAACCTCGTGAGTGCTACATGACTTACACCACTGAGCGTGCTGAGAAAGAGGCATTGAAGCTCTACAAACGGGAACTGCAATGTTCACACCAACAGGCTATAGAAGCCTACTGCCGTGACTGGGCAAAGTCCGGTATATCCAAATCCCTTGCCTTCGCCCAAATGGTGAATAAGGAAGGGAAAGTATTGAATCTCTAATCAAGAAACATGAACCGAATACTGCTCTTATTAATAATGTGTCTTGTCGGGGTGACTGCCTCGGCCCAGTATGCCAATATCAACTACGACGCGAAGACCGTGGCTGCCATGGCTGCGGCCTATGGTGCCGAAGGTGCTTCGGAGGCATATTGCAATGAGCAGGTGAAAAAGATTCTGGAGAAGTACACCTCGGCCGAAGTGGCCGCTGCAGCCATCTTTTCGTCGAAGTTTCTCGACCGCAAGGCTCTGACCGACCTCGGTATTTGGAGCAGTTCCACCGAGAACTACTATTACAAGCGCATCTACCGAATGGTTGCCACCAAAATCATCCCGAAGATTGTGGTGGTTGCCCGGCTGATGCTTGAGCAACCGCAGAATGCCCTCTATTGGGGAAGTTATCTGATGAAGATCTGCGACGAGACCAAGGCTCTATGTATGCAATTTGAGTCGGTAGTGACCAACAGTCGTCTCGGCTTCTCCGACATCAACTTCCTTGAACTCTCGCCCGAGGCTCGACAGCTATTCAAGTTCGCCCAATACAACATTGTCAACTGGGACAATATGCAACGGATGCTCTCCGAGGCCCCAAGCCATTTCACAAAGGAGAATCTCCGTGCCGATGCGCAGAATCTTTATAACATTGCTGTCGGAATCGCATCCTCAGCAGCACAGGACATCATGAGCCAGGTGCTTAATGGTTCTGATTTCAGCGGTCTGATGCAGGGTAAGATTACCGGCATCTATGACGCTGTTGTGAGCTGTGAGCGTATCTACGGCAACATCAACAATCTGACCGCCGGAAAGATAATGGACATCGTCGGTTCGCCGGAGAATGTCCACCGACTCTTCAACATCGCCAACTACAATACCACGGAATGGGTCACCGATTATGTCGACCGTGCCGACGGTCAGTATTACACCCAGCGTTGGTATATCTACCGTCGTGAAGCCGGTTCGGAGACGATGTGCAATTACAATCCTCCGACCGACGACAATTCGATTCTGAATGGCTCGGCATGGTACCGCGTTAATACTACGGATCCAAATTATTACCCAACAGCAGCCGTAGTTGAGGCAGCTTTGAGCAACTCAGAGAACCATGCCGGGTGGTCACGCGCCCGCGTGTCCCAGCTCAACAGTCAGGACAACCGCTACCGTTACAACATCAACTATTGGCGCCACGGCTACATTCTCAGCCGCAAGAACAAACAGTACGGCAAAGCATACGCCTATTCCATCACCGTCACCAAGTCATGGGATTGGAAGGAGGAAGTTTATGAGGAAGTCTTCGATTCCTACAACATGGATCTCGCCACCTTTCAGAAGCAGATGCAGGTCAAACTCCAGGCTTTCAATGACAATGAGGAAGGTCTTGTCTATCAGATTGGCTATGACGGACGCAACTATTATTCAGCCTCAGATGCCGGCAAACTCAATGGCACGGAGAGCGTGATTGTCTCCGTCACCTGCCATGACGGCGCAAAACTGATGACCGGAACCACCCAGTATAAGTGCAAGAGCTGCGGTGCGTCGGTTAGCAACCACACCAAGCAGTGCGCCATGTTAACGACACTTTCGGGCAATCAGGACAACGACACCTCGGAACTCGACCGTATGGAGACCGAGTGGCGCAACAAGATAACTGTGCTCCAGTCCCAGATTCAACAGCTTGAACGTGAGAACGCCGAACTTGTGAAGCAGATAGCCAATGCGACCGTAACCGAAGCTGCATCTCTGCGTCAGCAGTACAATGCGAACCAGGCTGAGATCAACCGTCTGAAAGCGGAGCTTACAACAGCCCAAAACAAACTGAAAGAGGTTCTCCAAGCCAAGGAGGATGCCTCACAGGACAACGACATCGCGACAGATGATTACTACCGCATTCCGGCTATCATGCAGGATTGCAAGACCGCATATTCTCTGACTTGGAATGGCGAAGGAAGTTGGTCGGGCAACACCTACATCCGCAAAGGTCAGACTCCCAACATCAACGGCACCGTCACCTTCAAGGCAACCATCTCGATTGCACGTAAGCCGAAATATTTCCTCGGCATCAAGATACATCGGGCCATCGTGCAGATTGACTATGAGTTGTCAGCTGAATACTCGGACACTCAGGTTGTCGAGATTATCAAGCTCGACCCAAAGGCATCGGAAACCGAGAAGCAGAAACAGGTGAACGACCGCATATCGGCAATCGCCCGTGACTATCCCAACTGTCAGCTGGAGACCCAATATGTCAAGAACGACCCTGCCGAGGTTGACGATACCGATGACACCTACCATCTTCTTTGGTCTTCCGACCGTCTGGAGATTGCCCGTGGCGTGGACATGCGCCTCCATAAGATTTACGCCGACCTTGTGTCGATTGAGAAGATGATGAACTACAAACGCTCGATTATCGACGTGCTGTTATCCATTGCTCCGGCAATCAATGACGAACAGGGGCGCCGACAAACACTCATTCAGCAGGCCCGCCGCCGCTGGCTCCGCAATGCAGCCAACGCCAAGCACGCTGATGGCTATAACGGTAAATATGATGAAGATATTTCCAATGAATAAGATATTGGTTTTCATGGCAATGCTCTTCCCGCTGTGCGCCCATGCGCAGTGGAGCTTCGATATACCATCGGTTGAGGCATATATCGCCGACCACAAGAATCAGAAGAGCCTGCTGCTTGCCCGTTCAACTCTAGAACTGAGCAACAAACTCCTTCACGAATACTCTGCCAAATCAGCAGATGAATATAAGGAACTGAACTTCGACCTTGACAAATACACCCGAGCCTTCGACATCATAGACCTTGTGTATCAGTCGACAAGGACTGCCTTGAATGTCAGGGATACATACGGAAACATTTCCGAGAACGTGGGCAAGTACAAGCGTATGCTAACGGATTTCCATGAGAAATGCCTAAAGCGCGGCAACATAGAGACCGCCGACACGCTGATTATCACCATCAACCTTCACTGCATACAAAAGATAGGGAAAGAAGCGGAGAATCTCTACCGATCAATGACCGACCTAGTGCTGTATGCCATCGGTGCGGCGGCTTGCTCCACCTCCGATTTGATGATGGTGCTCAACTCCATCAACTTGTCGCTCGACAATATCCGTTTGCATCTGAATACTGCCTACTTCGAGACATGGCGATACATTCAGGTCCGGATAGGCTACTGGAAATCTTCGGTCTATCGCAGCAAATCCCTAAAAGAAATACTTGACGGTGCCTTCGGAAGATGGCGCGGAGCAGGATACCTTAACGAATCACGAGAATGAAAAGAATATTCATGCCGGCCTTGCTGATGGCGGTTTGCTTATCAGCGAAGGCACAAAAGGTTACTTACAACCACGATAACGCTAAGATGAACCAGGTTACGGTTCAGGAGACGGGAGCCGGTACGCTCTCGCCGAGCCTGTATTATCAAATTTTGCACAATCGCTACCGGAAGAAGGCCAATGCCGAGAACAAGATGGTTTATCGAACTTCCGCCGGAATAGCATACTGCCAACAGATTGAAGATGCTGAAAAACTCGACTCAGCTATGGTTAAGCGAGCTGAGATTGAGGCACTGAACATGGCCGACCGTCAGGTTGACCTCGCATGGCTCGCCGAGGGGAAGAAGATTGAGGACAAGCTCTCCGACTTCTCCCGAAACATCAATCGGTTGATGAGTGCAGGTGGCCGGAATGCCCACGTCACTCTTTGGCGGGAACATTACAACAAGTTCGTTACTGCCATCAATGCTGTCAAGCAGGCTTATATGCCCAACTCGCAAAGGAAGAAAGAGTATCTGCGTATCTACAAGGACATCAATGAAGCCAACGAGACTCTCCTCCGTTTTATCGTCCGACTTCACGGCCAGGACCGCACCTCACGACTTCTTGCCGCTTCCTATACAAAGCCGGACCGCAACGGCACAATAGCCCAAGCGGCTATGAACCGTTGGCGCGGTGCCGGATGGATGGCAACAATCAATGGAAATGGAGGGAATGAGAATGGAGGATCGATAATAGGACCAGTAAGACCTATCGACCCCAACTGGCCGATAATCCATCCTGACCGTCCTATCCGATACGAAGGTGACTACATCATAATCGACGGTCAACATTTCCACAAAGACTACTTCGTCGCCAATCAGGACAAGATTCTCGCACAATTCAACAAGAAAAATAATTAACCAATATCATCCCAATATTCAATGGATAAAGCAATTAGAACCATAGCTCTCAAAAACTCCTATGGAAAAATCACAATGATAGAGACGGAAGAAGGCGTGTTCTGCTTCCGTGCCTACGAAACAGCCAATCTCTTCGGTTTTGCCGATGAGAAAGCCTGCATACGCAAATATGCGAATAAGCCGTTCCTTGTGCTTATGGAGACCAACGGTGGTAAGCAGCCTGTGAAGTGCATCAGCATCGAAGACGTGGCAATCATCTCCCAGCATTCACGAATGGCGAAGGCCGATCTGATGGCAGCAAACTTGCTGGTAGCCATCCGCAATCAACGGATTATGAATCTCGAAATGGAGAATATCTGTCTTCGTGACGACCTTGAATATGCACTCGCCGGCTTGAAGGGACTCCAAGAGCAGCTGAACACCATACTTGATGACCTTATCCTATAATGGGCGATAATATCCTTTCTGACTTCGGTATCAATCTTCTTGAAGAAGAGATAGATGACGTAATCTTTCAGACAAACGAGTTCCTCTGCGACGCTACGTTCACCGGCTCGCAAGGGCCGTTTTGGTGGATTCTCCAGATGTGCATGGCGTTGGCCGCTCTGTTCTCGCTAATCGTAGCCGGTCAGATGGCTTTCAAGATGATGTATAAGGGAGAGCCTCTCGATGTCATGAAGCTGCTTCGCCCACTCGGGATCAGCCTCATAATGTGCTGGTGGTATCCGCCGACCGACAGCGGACTCAACGAGAGCGGTTCATCATGGTGTGTACTTGATTTCCTATCATACATCCCGAACTCCATAGGCTCGTATACCCACGACCTCTATTCAGCCGAGGCAGCACAGATCGAGGACAAGTTCAAGGAGGTGCAGGAACTGGTATTCGTCAGAGACAGTCTATATACCGACCTCCAGGCTCAGGCCGATGTTGCTCGCACAGGCACATCAGACCCCAATCTCATAGAATCTACAATGGAGACCACCGGCGTAGAGGAAGTGACACAGATGGAGAAGGACGCATCGAAGCTATGGTTTACCTCTCTTACCTCCGGCGCGGTTGTATGCATCGACAAGATTGTGATGGTCATAGCCCTGATAGTATTCCGCATCGGTTGGTGGGCCACAATCTATTGTCAGCAGATTCTCCTCGGTATGCTGACCATCTTCGGCCCGATACAATGGGCGTTCTCGCTTCTTCCAAAATGGGAAGGCGCATGGGCCAAGTGGCTCACCCGCTACTTGACCGTCCACTTCTATGGCGCGATGCTTTACTTCGTTGGCTTCTACGTGCTTCTGCTCTTTGACATCGTGCTGTGCATACAGGTAGAAAACCTCTCGGCGATAACGGAAAGCACTCAGACTATGGCCGCGTATCTACAAAACTCGTTCTTCTCTGCCGGTTATCTGATGGCCGCATCTATCGTGGCGCTCAAATGTCTTAACCTCGTGCCCGACCTTGCAGCATGGATGATACCCGAAGGTGATACCGCTTTCTCGACCCGAAACTTCGGCGAGGGTGTTGCTTCGCAAGCCAAAATGTCAGCACAGGGTGCTATGAGCAAAGTATTCTAACCTTAACACATCAACAATAAACCAATGGTAATTAAAAACTTAGAAAACAAAATAAAACTGGTGACGATTGTCTGTTGCGTCTTTCTCTTGGGTTGCGTGGCAATCTCCATGTCGAGCATCTGGACAGCCCGAAGCATGGTGGTCGATGCCCAGAAGAAAATCTATGTCCTCGACGGCACCGTTCCCATCCTCGTGGAGCGCACCACCATGGACGAGACCCTGGATGTTGAGGCCAAAAGCCATATCGAGCGATTCCACCACTTATTCTTCACACTCGCGCCTGATGACAAGTATATCAAGTACACGATGGATAAGGCGATGTATCTCGTCGATGAGACCGGTCTTGCCCAGTACAATACCCTTAAGGAGAAAGGGTTCTACAACAATATCATGGGTACGTCGGCTGTGTTCTCAATCTATTGCGATTCAATTAACTTCGACCCGCAGAAGATGGAGTTCAAATACTATGGTCGTCAGCGTATAGAGCGCCGAACATCCATTTTGACCCGTGAGCTTGTGACTGCCGGACAGTTGAAGCGTGTGCCCCGCACCGATAACAATCCCCACGGTCTGCTCATTGTCAACTGGCGCACGCTGCTCAACAAGGATATAGAACAGAAAACCAAAAACAACTATTGAGCATGGGCTGGAAAAAACTGATTATGGGCGAGAAGATGCCCGACAAGAACGACCCCAAGTATAAGGAACGATACGAGAAGGAGGTGGGCTTCGGCCGCAAGGTGGCCCGCTTCCTGAGAATCGATAAGGCGGCAGCCGCCACTCAGCGGTTTGCCGACCGCTGGCCCAAACTATTCCTCAGCATCGTCTTCGGCATAGTGATATTCTGCTTCTGCCTGAATGTCTATCGCCTCTCGCAGGTGTCGCGCAGTGCGAACAACTATCAGACAGCCGTTGAGCAGCAGGAGAAGCGATACCGCGACAAAAGACCGGCGCAACCAATCGTAAAACCAATCAATAACGACAATACAAATGAACCTATTTCAGAAAATTAACTTCCGACAGCCGAAATATGTGCTTCCGGCCATACTCTATCCCCTTGTGCTTGGGACGGGGTGGCTCGTGATCGACATGTTCAAGACCGAGGTGAAGGACGCTCCCGACAAGAACATGGAGGAGACCGAGTATCTCAATCCCTCGCTTCCTCAGGCTCAGATTCGTGATGACGGCATCGGCAATCGCACAGAGAGCATGATGAAGTCATTCGGGCGTATACAGGACTATTCGGCTGTAGAGAACATTGACCGCAACAACGATGAACAGACAGAAGATTATGATTCGCGCTATTCCGACGAGGATTTCGCAATGCTCGACCGTGAGGCACAGGCAAGAACCGAAGAACTGCTGCGCCTTCGCGAGATGGAGGACAGAATCGCCGAGGGAGCGAAAAAGGGAGAGGCGATGTCGACGGACTCGCTGACCGCTATTGACTATGCCGACAACAACAATCAGGAGGCACTCGCCGAACTTGAACGTGCACTCGCCGAGGCCCGGCTCAAAGGCCAACAGTCGGTCGAGCAAGCACAGCCGGCTGTTGAAGCAACAGCGACTATTACCGCTACTGAGACAGTGGAAGTCAAGGAAGGAGCTGTCAATGCCCTTTCCGAAGATGACGAGGCTCAGACGGTGGTCAAGGCAAAGCGTCCTTCGTCATCATATTTCAACACCCTGGCCGAGAACGAGCCGGAGCCGAGTCTGATAAAGGCAATCATAGACGAGGACATAAAAGCCGTGGACGGTTCGCGTGTACGTCTTCGTCTTCTCGACGATGTGGAAATCAACGATGTCTTCCTGCCCAAAGGGAGCTATCTCTATGCCACCATGAGCGGTTTCGGACAGCAGCGCGTCAAGGGCACCGTCAAATCGCTGATGCTCAATGATGACCTTGTCAAGGTCAACCTCACGATGTATGATACTGACGGTATGGAGGGGCTCTACGTCCCGAGCAGTTCATTCAGAGAGACCGCCAAGGACGTGGTCGGAGGTGCGCTTGACAACTCCATGACTCTCAACAGCAACACATCGGGTATGAACAACGTGACCCAATGGGGCTGGAACGCCATCCAGAATGCCTATCAGAAGACTTCCTCCGCAATATCCAAAGCCATTAAGAAAAACAAGGTCAACCTCAAATACGGCACCTTCGTATATCTCGTCAACGGAAGGGAAAAACAAAACAACTGATAACAAGCACATAATCAAAATCCAATGAATATCAAATCTTTTGCAATGGCTCTGATTGTCGGAGCTGCAACCTTGACTGCCAACGCTCAGTCAACATACGAGGAGATGGAACTTCTCACCGTCAACGAGCAGGTGACAACCGTCATCACGGCTACGGAGCCAATCCGTTTCGTTGACATCTCCACAGACAAAGTCGCCGGAGACCAGCCAATCGACAACACTATCCGTCTCAAACCGAAGGAAGCCGGACATGAGGACGGCGAGATACTCGCTATCATCACCGTGGTGACAGAACGCTACCGTGTACAGTATGGTCTGATCTACACGACACGTCTGACGGAAGCTGTCACAGACAAGACCGTCCAGCTTTCGGAGCAGATAGCATATAATAATCCGGCAGTGTCGCTCTCTACCGAGGATATGTATAGCTTTGCCCGAAAGGTGTGGAACTCACCGGCAAAATATCGCAATGTCGGTTCTAAGAAGCACCGTATGAAGATGCGTCTGAACAACATCTATGCCGTGGGTGATTATTTCTTCCTGGATTTTTCGGTTGACAATAATACCGACATACGCTTCGATATCGATGAGCTTCGCATTAAACTCGGCGACAAGAAGGTACACAAGGCCACCAACAGTCAGATAATCGAATTGAAACCGGAGATGGTGTTGGAGAAGTCAAAGTCGTTCATGCACGGCTACCGCAATGTGATTGTCATCAAGAAGCTGACCTTCCCGAACGACAAGATACTGACCATCGAACTCTCCGAGAAACAGATATCAGGACGCAACATCTCCATGTCGATAGATTATGAGGATGTGCTTTCGGCCGACTCCTTTCACTCTTCACTTCTGACTGAGGATTAAGCCAATGAAAAAGTTATTGTTACTTGCCGTAGCCATCCTCACTATGGTTGGCACGGCCTCGGCTTCCGACAAGGACGGTCGAGTACAAATCGGTGCCGGACTTCTCTATGAGAACGGTCTTGAACTGACCGTAGGCTATGAGAAAGAGACCAAGCATCACAACGCCTGGGAGTTCTTCGCCAACGGCTATATCAAGTGGGACAAGTGCCGCGACTGTGGCCATGTCTGCCCCGACTCATTCTGGAAGAACTACCGCACATGGAGCGTCGGAGCCGCTTACAAACCTTGTGTAACTCGCGGCCGCAACAATCATGGCAACCTCAGATTCGGGGCTTCTCTCGGATCTGATACACATGAGGTCATCGGCGGCATCCATGCCGGATATGAGCATAGCTACGTCATGCGCGGTGGCTGGCAGTTGTTCTGGCAGGCAAAGACCGAGTTCGTAATCAACGGCGAGGACTGGTTCAAGACCGGAATCGCCATAGGTGTCAAATTCTAATCTCTCTGAATATGAAGAAACTGCTCTATATAATGCTTGCTTTCATCGGCATTGCAGTAACCTCCTGCGACGGCCACCATCCCGAACCCGACATGGGTATGAAAGTGGGCGACATCCTCTGCACCGACGGTCAGGTTCTCGACTTCACAAGTTTTGAGAAGTCAGGGAAGGAAGGCATCGGCGTGGTGTTCCATGTCAATACCAATCCCGACATCGTGGGTCGTGGTTATGCTGTCTATATCAATGACCTCCAGCCTGTAGCTTTTGCCGACTCCATCGGCGTAAAGCAGGGAACGTCTGCTGACGTTTACGCCTTTGATGGTAATGAGAACACCTACGCCTTGATGTCGCAACGGAATGTCGGTTCTCCCATGGCCGATGCCGTCTTTGAATTGTGGCGTTACGGACAGTCTGCCTATGTCCCCTCGGTGGCACAGCTTCGATTACTGAAAGAGGCTCGTACATTTATCAACCCGCGGCTTGAAGCTATCGGAGGAGAGGCGATCTCGGACAATCCCGATGGATGTTGGTACTGGTCATCGACTGAGGTAGCCGGCCAGGAGGCAGCCAAAGCGTGGCTCTACTCCTTGTCGCAGGGCGCCATACAGGAGACCCCCAAGACACAATCCCATAAAGTCAGACCCATAATCACCATCAACGACTGATAGCTCATGGCAATGGAAGAAAGCAAGGAACTGCAAGGTTCCTACAAGATTTTCAGAGCGTGCATCTATATCTCGCTTCTGCTGGAGTTCTTCATGTATGCCATTGACCCCGAAGTGCTCGACCACTTCGGGGGTGTCGTGGTGGACATTCACAACCGCATGAAGCGGTGGCTCATATATCAGGACGGACACCTCGTTTACTCCAAGCTCGCCACGCTCCTTCTTATATGTATCACCTGCATAGGTACTCGCAACAAGAAACATCTGGAATTCGACGCACGCAAGCAGGTACTATATCCGATAGTGGCCGGTCTATTTATCACCGTACTGTCTTTGTGGCTCTTCGGTCATCGGATTATGCCCGTACTTCTTTCCCTCCGTTTGAACATTTGGATGTATATGGCGGCGAGCATAATCGGCACCATTCTCATCCATGTGGCTCTTGACAACATCTCCAAGTTCCTCAAAGAGGGTTTGCTCAAAGACCGCTTCAACCTGGAGAACGAGAGTTTCGAGCAATGCGAGCAGAAGGTCGAGAACAAGTATTCGGTCAACGTACCGATGCGCTACTACTATAAAGGCAAATTCCGCAAGGGCTGGGTGAACATCACCAATCCGTTCCGAGGCACATGGGTGGTCGGAACACCCGGTTCTGGTAAGACTTTCTCGATTGTAGAACCCTTTATCCGTCAGCACTCTGCGAAGGGTTTTGCAATGGTAGTTTATGATTACAAGTGGCCGACTCTCGCCACCAAACTGTACTATCACTACCTCAAGAATCAGAAACTTGGCAAACTGCCCAAAGGGTGTAAGTTCTCCGTGATCAACTTCGTTGATGTGGAGTACAGCCGTCGTGTCAATCCGATTCAGCAGAAATATATTGGCAATCTCGCGGCGGCTTCCGAGACCGCTGAAACTCTCCTTGAATCCTTGCAGAAAGGCAAGAAGGAAGGAGGTGGCGGTTCCGACCAATTCTTCCAGACCTCGGCTGTCAACTTCCTCGCCGCCATCATATATTTCTTCATCAACTACAAAAGGATGCCATACGATGCCAACGGCAATCAGCTATATCCGCGAATGGTGAAAGACAAGGATACCGGCTTCGAGAAACCAACCGGCGAGGTTTATTCAGACGCAGCGATGACCAACCGTGTCGAACCGGCTTATTGGCTCGGCAAATACTCGGATATGCCTCATGTACTGTCGTTCCTCAACGAGGATTATCAGACAATCTTCGATGTCCTGACCACTGACAACGAGGTGCTTCCGTTGCTCGGACCATTCCAGACTGCCTTGAAGAACAAGGCAATGGAACAGCTTGAAGGTATGATAGGCACGCTCCGTGTCTATACCTCACGACTGGCCACTAAGGAATCCTACTGGATATTCCACAAAGACGGTGACGACTTCGACCTCAAGGTGAGTGACCCTACCAATCCGTCATATCTGCTGATTGCCAACGATCCGGAGATGGAGAGTATCATTGGCGCGTTGAATGCACTGATTCTGAACCGTCTCGTGACCCGCGTCAACACCGGGCAAGGCAAGAACATCCCCGTAAGCATCATTGTCGACGAGTTACCCACGCTGTACTTCCACAAGATCGACCGACTTATCGGTACCGCCCGAAGCAACAAGGTGTCCGTGGCTCTTGGTTTTCAGGAACTGCCCCAGCTTGAGGCTGACTACGGCAAGGTCGGTATGCAGAAGATTATCACCACTGTCGGCAACGTGGTCAGCGGTTCGGCTCGCTCCAAAGAAACCTTGGAATGGCTGTCGAGCGACATCTTCGGCAAGGTAGTCCAGCTCAAGAAGGGCGTGACCATAGACCGCGACCGCACATCTATCAACCTTAATGAGAACATGGACAGCCTCGTTCCGGCGTCGAAGATTTCCGACCTCCCGACAGGCTGGATCTGCGGACAGGTGGCCAGGGACTTCGTAAAGACCAAGACCGGAATGCGCGACAGCCTCAACATCCAGGAAGCCGAAGAGTTCCGTACTTCCAAGTTCTACTGCAAGACCGACTTTGACATGGCCGAAATCTCCAAGGAAGAAACCGAGTACGTTCCGCTCCCGAAATTCTACAGCTTCCCCTCCCGTGAAGCCCGCGAGCGCGTCCTCTACGCCAACTTCCTCCGCGTCAACTAAGACATCAAAGACATGATCCGCGAAATCCAGCAATATCGAGTAAAACAATAAATAAGAATCTATTCACTTAATAGAATAACATCGGCTCAAAGGGCATGGCCGCATCGGTCGAGCTCTTTTTCGTAATTTATCAAAGCAAAGTCTCATAATACATGGCTTCAGTCAAAGTGAAATATCGACCCTCTACAGTTGTGGATAAAGAAGGATCGATTTACTATCAGATAATCCACGAAAGAAAGGTGCGCCAATTGCTCACCGAATATAAAGTGTTCCCATCGGAATGGAGTGATAGGCGTTCCTCGATAATTTGCAGAGCCAACTCTGAACGTTCCTCTATTCTCCTTTCAATTCGTGAGCGTATTCGTTGGGATATGGAACGTCTTACTAAAATAGCCAAAGTGCTAAATGATAAAGGCGTGTCGTTTACAGCAGATGACATAGTGGAAGAGTTTGAAAAATACGCTCAGCAATATTCTCTTTTCAATTTTGTTGAGGCAATGATTGTTTCACTCAAACATAAGAACAAAAACCGCACATCAGAGACATACCGTGCAGCCCTCAATAGTTTCAAACGATTTCGCAATGATGAAGACATTATGCTTGATGCGATAACTTCAGATGTAATGGAAATGTATGAAGCGCATTTGAAAAGCCGTGGAAACACTCCGAACACATCCTCATTCTATATGCGTATTCTTCGGGCTGTCTATAATCGAGCTGTCGAGGATGAGATTATCGAGAACCGTAATCCGTTTCGTCGTGTCTATACTGGAATAGAAAAGACGGTAAAACGAGCTTTGCCACTTCCGATAATAAAGAAAATCAAGGCATTGGACTTGTCGCTCGATCATCATACCGAATATGCTCGCGATATATTTATGCTCAGTTTTTATCTTCGTGGTATGAGTTTCATAGATATGGCTTTTCTTCGTAAGTCCGACCTTTTGAATGGATACGTAACGTATCGTCGGCGCAAGACCGGTCAGCTTCTTAAAATTGAATGGACTAAAGATATGCAGTCCATTCTTGACAAGTACCCTGAAAATCAGACTGTTTATCTCTTGCCGATTATTACTAAAACTGGCATAGATGAACACAATGCATACAAAAACATATCTTATAGAATCAATCAACACCTTAAAAAGGTGGCTCAAATGGTTAAAGTAGTAGTTCCGATAACCATGTACTGTGCACGACACAGTTGGGCTTCAGCCGCAAGAGCCAAAGGTATCCCCTTGAGTGTTATAAGTGAGGGTATGGGTCACGATTCCGAACAGACCACACAAATCTATCTTGCAAGCCTTGACACTTCAATAGTCGACAAGGCCAACTCCCTCATACTATCGTCGCTTTAGCTCTTGTTTTGCAATAGGATATATCCAATACAACTTGTGGTATAATCGGGTATGAATCGTTTGAAAAAGCAGCAAATCTCTTGCTTAGAGATTTGCTTATAGTATATAGTATTATAAATCAATCTATTGCAATATTAATTTTAAGTGATTTACTAAACAAAACTGTATTAGACTAGACAAATAACCTATGGTATGAGATGGGAGGGACAGCTTTAAACTATTTCATAAAAGCCTTTTTTACACTTCAAAACATGAAAATCTCAGAAATTATTACTAACTTTGTGAAAAATTTAGTATCTCTAAGCAAGAGTTACTGATTATGTCAATCAAAAATGATTTTGATTTGTCATGACATACCTTGTATAAAACCTTTCTCTGAAGCTATAAAAGTGCAAGAGGAGGGGAAGAGAAGAGTACTTTTTACATTGCCGAGGTTTAAATTTTTCGAATGAGCGAACCTTCAAAGAATCAAGATGTTATCTTGACTGATGTTCTCGATTTCTTCGATTCGCAGATCGTAGACAAAGCGGCTCGAACCAAGAAAATATACCATGCGGCAATACAATCTTTAAAAAATTTCCATAGCAGTGAAGCTTTAGCCATTGATGCTTTCTCGAATGAGGCCTTGTCTGAATGGGCTATTGAACAGATAGTTCGAGGATTGAAAATCAATACACTGCGTCTGTATGCTGATGCGTTGTCAAGTCTTTATAAAAACGCATTAAAGGCAGGATTGGTTTTTGAAACTGATGCATTCTCGTTGCTTCGAAATAGACTTAATGAAAAAAATTTAGAGTCTGCATTCAGTTTAAAACAAGCCAAGGAAATTCTACAATTGATAAAACGACCAACTAATATCTTTGCAGATATCTTGCTAGTGGCCTTGGCTAATAAAGCTATACCGGTAGTCTTAGTGTCAAAACTTAAAGTTAAAGATATTACTGGACTCACAACGGAAAGTCAAATTGTTGTACCCCGGCATATTAAGACTGGTTATCAATATATTTTTCCCCTAAACCAAGGCTCAAAAACTCCTCGTCAGCTTCAGGAACTCATTGAAACGGAAGTATCGAAGGAATTTAAAAAGATTGGTATCCCAGTAGTCGGCACAGTCGACGATACCGTCAAAACGCTGTGGGCTTATCTCGCATTGATGAATGGAGCAAAGCCGGGAGAAGTTGAGGCGACTCTTGGGAAAGTGCCAACTGGGCTTCCTATATTAAAGCTCGCGGAGTCTTCAAAGGATAATGAGAGTCTTAAAGAAGATATCGCACGACTTCTGCTGAGCAACCCATTGAATTGGTATGCAATGAAACTGCGTAGAGGGGTGAGTCTCGAAACCGTACTGGAACGGGCAAGGTCGGAAGGACAAAAGATTCACAAAACTTTTTATCCATGTGAAGAAATAGCCGTTCGTGTAGGGAAAAAGAAATGCATTGAGTCGCGTCCTGTTTTACCCGACATCGTGTTCTTCAAAAGTTTGCAGAGTGACCTATTGCCCTTATTCGCAAAAATAGGAGACTTGGCATGGTGCTACAAGTACACCATTTCCGGCACCAGTAGATACGCTATAATTTCGCAAGGGGAAATGAACCTTTTCCAACAAGCGATTGGACAGTTTACCTCAGATTACGAAGTCGCACCTTTAGGAACTTTTATTCCCCAAAAAGGTGAGACTGTAAAAATAATAGGAGGAATTTTCACCGGTGCCGAAGCTGATTTCGAAAACGTAGAGCAAGATAAAGAAGGAATTATTTACCGGCTTCACATGACCGGAGAAAATGGCATTGAGTGGAAAATCAAGACTGACTCACGAACCGTGCTAGCTAATAATCAATGCTGAACCAGATTTTTACATTGCCGGATCTTAAAACTCTTGATTTTACCAATGCATATGCAATGCAAGGCATAAGCCACTTATTGCTATCATTGATGCAGCGCTCGGGTGCATTTACGACTCAAACTGCGAGAAGTCCCGAAACACAAAAACTAATATCCATAGGAAAAAGATGGATTAAGGGTTTGGAACAAAATATAGCCCTTATACCTCCGCATGATGTTCTTAGAGCCATTTCGTGCTATGATATGGTCTATCGTATTTGTTGGCAAGGACCTAATGATTCGTTTTACAATAAGCAATTTTCACGAGCTTTTGAGGCGTATATACATGGTGACAAGCAAGTCAGTGAAACCGAACTAATGCGGGTTATTTCTTCCGGTTTAAGACGAAGGGATAAATTTTATTTCGACCGGCCATTATCTTGGAATTGCATGACAATTGATAGTTGGATAAAACAATTTTTTCAAGATAAGTTTAAGGCTCTTCCTATTGCAGAAAAATGCGCACGACTTAGTATAATCATATCAGATGATTTATTCGCTTATTTTGGCTCTAAACAGGACGAACCCAAAATTACGATGGCAAAGGAAGGTCTTAAAGAAGCGATATCATATGACGGAAACGACGCTGAAACCTTGATGGAAATTATCTTCCTAATCCGCAATTCAAGAAGATTGGTGAAGCGCACAGAGAGAATCCGGAAATTGGAATTAAAGGCGATGAATGCTCTAACTCAATGTCCTGAACTCCACGAAACCGATCGCAAAGCATTCGCTTTAGATTTGGATTTTTATCAGCAAGAGGGATTGATATGATCGTAAATCGCACTCAGCATAGAACAAATCCGCTTAATCGGGAAAACAAGTTATAAAGAATAATTATGAAAAAATATAACATAGCAGTTGCCGGCACAGGGTATGTCGGACTTTCGATTGCGACTCTTTTGGCTCAGCATCACCACGTTATGGCCGTAGATGTTATCCCCGAAAAAGTTGAAAAAATCAACAAGCGCATATCGCCGATACAGGACGAATATATCGAAAAGTATCTTGCCGAGAAAGATTTGGATTTGACCGCTACTCTCGACGGCGCTTCTGCGTATCGCGATGCCGACTTCGTGGTGATTGCGGCTCCTACGAACTATGACCCGGTGCGCAATTACTTCGACACCAGTCACGTAGAAGAAGTTATCGACCTCGTACTCGAAGTCAACCCTGAGGCAACGATGGTAATCAAGTCGACAATCCCCGTTGGGTATTGCCGCTCGCTGTATGTGAAATACGCCCGTATCTTTAAGGAAAAAGGCTGGGATAAAGAGGCTCGCAAGTTCCGTCTGCTTTTCTCACCCGAATTCCTCCGTGAAAGCAAGGCTCTTTACGACAACCTCTACCCCTCGCGTATCATTGTGGGCTATCCTAAGATGATTGAGCAGTTTGCCGAAGAAAACGAGGCCATTAAAGCCATTGCCGGAAATCACTTGCACGAAGCTGCCGAGACATTTGCCTCGCTATTGCAACAAGGCGCCATCAAAGAGGACATACCGACCCTGTTTATGGGCTTGAAAGAAGCCGAGGCTGTAAAACTATTTGCCAACACCTACCTTGCCCTGCGCGTGAGCTACTTCAACGAACTCGACACCTACGCCGAGGTTAAAGGCCTTGATGCACAGGCAATAATCAACGGTATCGGCCTTGACCCGCGCATCGGTATGCACTACAATAACCCATCGTTCGGCTACGGCGGCTACTGTCTCCCCAAAGACACCAAGCAGCTTCTGGCCAACTACGAGAACGTGCCCCAGAATATGATGACGGCCATCGTAGAGAGCAACCGCACCCGCAAAGACTTCATCGCAGATCAGGTGCTCCGTAAAGCAGGCTACTATAGCTACTCCGACACCAATACCTTTGGCAAAGCCCACGAACGCCCCGTCACTATCGGCGTCTACCGCCTGACGATGAAGTCCAACTCCGACAACTTCCGTCAGTCATCAATCCAGGGCGTGATGAAGCGCATCAAGGCCAAAGGCGCACGTGTAATCATTTACGAACCCACATTAGAAGACGGTACCACATTCTTCGGCTCCGAAGTAGTCAACGACCTTACTCGCTTTAAAGCCATTAGCGACGCTATCATTGCCAACCGTTACGACTCCATCCTCGATGATGTTGCCCCTAAAGTCTACACCCGCGACATCTTCAAACGCGACTGATTTTATTATCAAAGAAGATACTTTTTGTATTAATAGGTATCCCGGCATTGGCAGTATCGAAGATGTGAGTTGGCTAAACTATTTAACAACGTAGTTAATAATATCAAGCCAGTCCTAGTAATGTTTCAATCATGAGCTCAAGTGAAGGGGTGCAAAATTGCTTCAACAGATAACTATCTAGTACGCTCTTGTTATAGTATCATAATCTCATCAAGTTCTCAAAACCAATTGAGATGACTAATACCGCCGACAATAATAAACGAATCGCCAAGAACACACTGATGCTCTATGTCAGAATGTTTGTAATGATGGGTGTTGCATTGTTTACCTCACGAGTAATACTTCAATCGCTAGGGGTGGTAGATTACGGTATCTACAATGTCGTCGCAGGATTTGTCAGTATGTTTACGTTTATAAACAGTGCGATGACAAGTGCTACACAACGCTATATCATATTTGCAATTGAGCAAGGAGGTGAGAATGATGCCAATGAAGTGTTTTGCGTGAGTATGAATATCCACTTGTTGATATCAGTGGTTTTTTTATTGCTTGCGGAGACTTTAGGACTTTGGTTTTTGAATAATCATATGGTGATACCACAATCATCTATGACGGCAGCAAATATTGTATATCAACTTTCGATTTTGTCTACTATAGCGCTTTTTATAGGCGTACCTTATAATGCATTGATTGTAGCCCACGAACGAATGTCGGCATTTGCATATATCTCAATATTTGACGTGTCAATTAAACTGTTAATAGCATTTTTGATTTTTATGGCTGACAGTCATCGACTTGTCATCTATGCATTTTTAATGTGCCTTTCTCAATTCATTATCAGGCATATTTATAATTTATATTGTTTACGACATTTCAAAGAATCAAAATTTCATATTGTACGCAATAAAAGGCTGTTCAAAGAATTGATTTCTTTCTCTGGTTGGAGCTTGTTTGGAAATCTTGCTTCAGTTGCGATGGGGCAAGGTGTTAATGTATTGTTAAATACTTTTTTCGGGCCGATAGTTAACGCAGCAAGAGGAGTGGCAATTCAGGTACAAAATGCCGTTATGGGTTTCAGCAGCAATCTACAGATGGCTATTAATCCACAAATAACAAAAAATTACGCCTCAAATAATTTGCAGTATATGCACAAATTAATTTATGCATCAAGCAAATATTCATTTTTCTTATTGTTTATTTTGTGCCTTCCCATAATTCTTGAAGCCAAGATTATACTAAACGCCTGGCTGGTAGACGTACCACGATACACGGTAGAATTTTTAAGGTTGACACTAATAATATCAATGATAAATGCGCTTGCGGGTCCATTTACAATCGCGGCACATGCCAATGGTAATATTAAACTATACCAGAGCCTTGTGGGGGGAATTCTGCTATTGACTCTACCTGCAGCTTATTTGGCACTTAAATTGGGCTTTGCTCCGATATCAGTCTATGTTGTAGAGATTATAGTATTGATGGTTGCGCAAATAGTTAGACTGGTTATGATGCGCACTATGATTGGTCTTAAATTGAGAGAATATTTTAAGGAAGTGGTTTTTCGCATTACCGGTGTTTTGTTTTTCGGCAGTGTGATACCTTTGATTTTGTACCTACGAATGGCTGCCGATGACTTTATCTCGTTTATATGCGTAAGTGTGACATGCGTAGTAAGCGTGGGCGCCTCAATTTTCACATTAGGCATCAACAAGGGCGAACGAGAAAAGGTAATTTCTTTTGTAGGAAGGCGGTTAAAGGCTTGGCATAATACTTGATTTCACAGTGATAGAGATTCGGGATAAAAAGAAATGTTGTGGATGTGGGGCCTGCCAACAGCGCTGCCCCAAACAATGCATAACTATGCACATTGATGAGGAAGGCTTTTCTTACCCGTATGTAGATAATGATCAATGTATCAATTGCGGTCTATGCGAGAAAGTATGCCCAGTTATCAATCAAAGCGAAAAGCGAGAACCCTTAGTTGTGTGGGCGGCTAAAAATTGCGACAATAGCCAGAGAATGGACAGTTCATCAGGCGGCGTGTTCATTAAATTGGCCACCAAAGTGATTGACGCCGGCGGTGTTGTGATAGGAGCGGCTTTCGATCAGAATTTTAATCTGAAGCACGAAATTGCTACCGATATTGATGGCGTGCGGCGATTTATGGGTTCAAAATATCTGCAGAGCAGTCCCAATCATTGTTACCAGCAAACTGAGAAATATTTAAAAGAAGGCAGAACGGTCCTCTATTCAGGAACGCCTTGCCAAGTTGCCGGATTACATCGATTTTTACGAAAGGGATATACAAACCTAATAACTGTCGATTGCATTTGTCATGGAGTGCCAAGTCCCGGTGTTTTCAACGCATTCGTCCGTGATGAAATACTTAGGCTTGAAGGAAAGCAGACAGAAATTCCTGAGTGTTTTCCTTTGCCAGATAATATTCCATTGCCATCAAATTGCGTCGTCAACAAGATTTCGTTCCGCGACAAATCCAAAGGATGGAAAATGTATCATTTTCTTCTTGACATAAGTTTTACATCCAATAAAGGTCATATCAAACGCAGGACACGATATATCAGAGTTGATAAAAACCCTTTTATGGATGGATTTTTGCACGATTTATATCTTAGGCCATCATGCTATGAATGTCCGGCCAAAAGCCTTTCGAGCGGTGCTGACATAACCTTGGGTGATTTTTGGGGTGTTGAAAGCCTGCACCCCGATTTCTTTGACAACAAAGGTATCAGTGCGGTAACAATCAACACACAAAAAGGTCAAGAGTTTTTAGAAAGTATAGGACTTGATTATCGGACATCGTCGTGGACAGATTTGGTACAACAAAATCGTGCTCTGACAACTTCCGTTCGCGAAACGCCCAAACGAGCTCTATTTTGGCAAAATGATCATAAAAATTTCGCAGACAAAGTAAAACCTCTTTGTAAACGAAAAATCTCTGCCAGAGAACGACTTCATATCATTATTGAAAACAATATCTCGTTGTCAAAAAGAATTGTCATTAGACAATTTTTAAAACGTATTGGTGTACGCAGATGAAGATTGGAATTTTAACGCACCCACAAGGCGTTAACTACGGAGGCATATTACAATGTTATGCGCTGTGTCACAGTCTTGGTAAATTAGGACATCGAACTATAGTACTAAGACGAGAACGCAATAGAAGTAATTTTCTTTGGGAATTTGCTCGAAACCTTCTAAAAAGGTTTCATTTTCCTCGTTATTACAACAAAGAATTCATCGACAAGTCACAAAACATTCGGAGATTTGTAGAGGCACACCTTGAAAGAACATCCCCTATTAAATCAAATAATGCGATTTTAAACGTATGCAAAAAGCAATGCCTTGATGCGGTAATAGTTGGCAGTGATCAAGTGTGGCGAAGAGACTTTGCTCTATGTTTTGGATACAATTATTTTTTGGACTTTGTGCCGAAAGATGTAAAAAAAATGTCATATGCAGCATCATTTGGCCTTTCTGAATGGGAATACACCCTGGATGAAACTGCTAATATAAAAAAACTTATAGACCGATTCTGCGGTGTATCTTTACGAGAAGAAAGTGGGGTAAAACTTTGCGAGGATAATTTGAATATTAATCCAATTCAACTGATAGACCCTACGATGCTATTAAACGTTGAAGACTATAATTCGTTAGCCTCGAAACGGCAAATCACCGACAAATATGTATTTATCTATTGGCTTGGAGATAAGAATGAAGCGGGAAATCTGAAAACTGAGTATGAAGCGAAAGGATATAGAGTGGAAATTGTCAATCTTCGTGATAATAATATTCTTCCTTCGGTAGAACAATGGCTTTCTTATATTAAATACTCCAATCTTGTAATTACTGACTCTTTCCATGGATGTGTTTTTTCGATACTTTATGAGAAATCTTTTATACTTAAATCTAACGCTTCCGGTGGCGTCTCAAGGCTTAAATCTCTTCTAAATATGCTTGACATTCAATGGACCGATGGTGTAATTTCTCCTGATTACGAAGCCGTTGACCTCAAGATAAATGCATTTCGACAACAAGCTAATGAATTTTTAATTAAAGGATTGTCATAATCATTTTCTTGTTGACTATGAATTTCTACAAGATATTCAATCCAAAGAAATTGAATTAAATGAAAATTGTTTTTGTCTCAAACTTTATTAATCATCATCAAGTACCACTTGCTGATGCTCTTTATGCGGAAAAAGGCATTGAGTATTACTTTATTGCCCGAAAGCCTTTACCTGACGAATTTGCACGTAGTGGTTATGCTGATTTTTCCGATAAACCTTATCTGATTAAAGCATATGAGAGCAATGAATCGATGGTAAACGCAAGAAACTTGATTGATAATGCAGAAGTCGTTATAATTGGGGCCGCGCCAGACGAATGGGTTGTAAATAGGCTTAATGAGAATAAAGTGACATTCCATTACAGCGAACGCTGGTTCAAAACCGGATATAAATCGTTGTTGTCTCCACGAGCTTGGCTGTATTGGATAAAAAATCATATACGTTTTCGCAACAAACGCTCGTATATGCTTTGTGCGAGTGCTTTTACATCAAGTGACGTAAATAAAATTTTCGCTTACCCAAACAAGTGTTTCAAGTGGGGATACTTTACAAAAGTAACGTCCTTTGACATTGAAAAAAATTTGGAAGCATCTCAGGATGTTTCAAAATTAAAAATCTTGTATGTATCTAGATTTTTAATCTGGAAACATCCTGAAATGCCTGTCGAATTGGCAAAGGTGTTGAAAGCAAAAGGCTACAATTTTGAAATCAACATGTATGGAACAGGCCCAGAACTCGATCGGATTAGAAACTTGATTCAAGAATTAGACGTTCAAGATTGTGTGAATTTAAAAGGAAATCTTCCCAACGATGAAATTCTGAAAGAAATGCGCAATCATCATATTTTCCTTTTTCCCAGTGACCGGAATGAAGGATGGGGAGCCGTTGTGAATGAAGCCATGAGCAATGGATGCGTAGTTGTGGGCGGTGGAAAAATCGGATGTGTTCCTTTTCTTATCAACCATAGCAAAAATGGTCTTATTTTCAAAGATCAAGACCAAGCGGATTTGAATGATAAGGTAATATATCTACTTGAACACCCTGAAGAAAGAATACAAATGTCAAGGGAAGCCTACCGAACAATGCACGAAATTTGGTCTCCAGAAAACGCTGCAAAGAGATTTATAAAACTGGCTAAGTCGGCACTTGAAGGCAATATCATAGCTGAGGAACAGGGGCCATGCAGCAAAGCATAATAGAGACAGAATCAGCGGTAATTCTACTAAAAAATAGATGCGAATACTTTGGATAACTAATATACTTTTTGCCCATCATCGGTCGATGATGAGGTTGGATGCTACAAAGGTAAGCGGAGGCACTTGGCTCAATGCTGCCTATGAGGCTTCCCATGGAAACTCCAATATCGAATTGCATATAGCTACAATAGGTTCTGTAAAAGAAATTGAAAAAGATAGTAGGGATGGCAATACTTTTTATATTCTTCCAGGGAATGGATCGAATTACGATATAAATTCAAAAGCCAATCAAAACTCATGGGCATCGCTGAAGGAGATGGTAAAACCGGATGCTGTTGTAATTTGGGGAACAGAGACACGGTTCGCTTTCGTCGCGATGAAAATTTTTACGGACGTTCCAACGGCTATTTATATGCAAGGTGTAATTGGCAGCATATATCAGCATTATTATGAAGGTGTGCCTTATAAATATAAAATGGCCACTTTGAGAGATGTTATCAACAAAATTGATGCCACCTCGCAATATAACCATTTTAAGGGGCAGGTAGCATTGGAACGTGAAATGCTCCTTTTGGCCGATGCTGTAATCGTCGAGAATGATTGGTGTGAAGATATGTGCAGAAATGTCAACCCCAAATTGCGGGTATTCCGCAACTTGCTTCCCATCAGAGATGTGTTCTACTCTAAAACATGGAGTCACAATAGAATAGAGAAGCATAGTATTTTTACTAATGCCGGGGGATATCCTATAAAAGGGCATCATATTCTTTTTCGGGCTCTTGGAATAGTTAAGAAACGGTATCCGAATTTCAAGTGCTATATTCCAGGAGAAAAACTCTCTACATTTGACAATGTCAAACGCCAGACCGGTTATATGAAATATTTAAAGGAACTGGTTAAGAATAATGGTCTTCAGAAAAATATTGTTTATACAGGGCGTCTGACTTCGGAAGAAGTCGCAGATTATATAGCCCGATGCAATATCTATATAATGCCCTCCATTATGGAGAATCATTCAAGTTCACTTATTGAGGCAATGATAGTTGGCGCACCGTCGATATCGTCTCTTGTAGGTGGTACGGCAAGTATCGTGGAGCATAAAAAGAATGCCATTCTTTACAATAGTCTGGACGCTGAATCTTTGGCCGGCAATATCATTAGGTTGTTTGAAGACATTGATTTGGCAAAGTCATTATCTGCCGAAGCTTTGAAAATCAGAGATAACCGTAAACAGGACTTTGGTCAGGATATGATCCGTATTTATGATGAACTTGTTAATACGACGCACTGATGTACGTAGTAACCATATGTAGCCTAATAGCTCTTTTACTGACTTATCTAGAGTCTAATGGTCAGTTGAAGAATGGAATGAAATTGGGTTTCATCTTAGTCACTTTCTTAGGCTGTGTCCATTATGACTTCGGTAACGACTATATGTCTTACTATGGAGTTTATCAAAATGCCATAAGTTATACTTTTGATTATAACTATATTATGTTGGGTGAAGTATTCCGCGATCCGGGCTGGATTTTGCTCTGTTGGGCATTCAAACCTATCGGGGGCTTCTTTATGATGGTAGCGGTACTGAATATATTACAGAATTGGTTAATCTACAGATTTATAAAAAGAGAAGTTAATGTTGTGAACCATCCGTTTGCAGTTTTTATCTATCTATTTTCCACTAGTTTATATTTAATGTCGTTCTCAATGATGCGACAGATGCTTGTGGCTGTAATATTTCTGGGTTTATGGCACTATATATCAAATCGTAAATGGTGGATGCCACTTTTTGTCCTTTATTTATGTTCATTTATACATAGTTCGGCTATTGTATTGTTACCATTCGCATTTTGGGGTTTTGTACCTATTAAAAATGGGAAATTTCTAGGGCTCATATACATTCTGATACTTTCTGTTCTTTGGTTTTCCCCTAATCTTTTAAATCAATTATTTTTATCGGCTGTTGAAAGCCGTGATGAGTTTGGTAATTATCTTTCGGTATATGGCAACGGTAAAAGTCAGGGGTTGTCTTTAGGATTAGGATTTGCCATACAACTCATTCCTGTTGTCTTGTCGATCTTATATTTACTCAATTCTGAAAAGAAATCATATTTAGATAAGAAGAAGTTGGTAGCATTAGCTATGATATCAGCTTTAATTACTCCGTTTGGTGCAATAATCCCTATAGTAACACGTATTTCCACGTATTTTAATATATACACTATTGCTTCATATCCATTGGTTTACACAGCCTTAAGCAATCGTCCTATCCGAATGCTATGTCTTAGCCTTTGTGTTCTCATAATACTCTATAACTACTTCATATTTTTCAACAATGAAGTATGGAGCGAAAAATTCTCCGAGTTCCACACAATATTCTCTGTACTGTAAGTTATGAATGTACTATACTTATCATCTTTACTCCCTCGAGATTTATTCGACGCTTTGCTAAAGGTCGATAAATCCAGCTATGTAGTAGCACCTCAAAAGTTTCATCAGATACTTGTTGACGGGATGGTTCAAAATGGGCATTCAGTGAAAGCAATTTCCTATTTGCCTGAGTCATTACCATATCAAGCGAATTTAGAAGAAGAGGGTGTCGAATATTTTTTTACGAAATATCACTCAACACCAGGTATAAAACACCTCCAGATTTCACTTTCAACCTTTAGTATAATTAGATCATTAATACGAAACGGTTTCAAACCGGATGTAATTATCTGCGACACTCTAAAGGTATCATTGTGTTTGGGGGCATTATTATCGAAATACTTAATGCAAACAAGAGTGACTGGAATTGTCACTGATATAATGGGCGTATTTGTTCATAAGGATACGAATATGATACGTAATGCAGCAACCATAATCTCGAAGAAATATATCACTAAATTTGACAATTACATCCTACTTACCAAACAAATGAACGAAGTGGTCAATCCATATCATAAACCATTTATTGTTATGGAAGGGGTGTGTCAGCAATCATTAAACTCATATAAAAAAAATCCCGAAGATCAAAGTTCGTCACCTTCTAACATAAGGAATCTTTTTTATGCCGGAGGTCGCCCTAGTAAAGATGGAGTAGATCTGCTTATCGAAGCATTTAAACAAATTGAAAACGATAATATAAGACTCAATATTTTTGGAGATATGCCCGGGCATATTGTCGGTATTGATCCTATTGATTCACGAATAGTTTACCACGGAGTTGTCAACAACGCACAAATAATCGAGGAGGAACGAAACTCGTATCTCTTAATCAATCCACGTCCGACAGGAGAAACATATACATTGTATTCTTTTCCTTCAAAAGTTATGGAATATATGTCGACAGGAGTAGCGATGGTTACAACGAAACTCGCTGGAATTCCGGATGAATACTTCAATCATTCATACACATTTGAGACATGCTCAATAGAGTGCTATCGCGATACTCTTAAAAGAATACTGGAACTCCCGGAACAAGAAGTCTTTGAAAAAGGCAATTCAGCAAGAAAATTCGTAACTGAACAAAAAAACAATCTGATTCAGACCGAAAGAATATTAGACTTTACTACAAATTCAATATAATTATGAAAATAGTAAGTGATAGGGGTAACTTAAGAAATCAGATAAATTCCGTCCTAGGGAATTTACTGTCAAAGTGTCTCCCTCAGAAGATGCTCTATATTTTGAGGTATTATAGTCATCGTCATAAATTACCCAATTTTGAACATCCTAAGGATTTATCAGAACGAATTTTGGCAAGTATGCTTTCACCAGAATTCTTAAATTTCGCTATTTTTGCAGACAAGGTTAGAGTTCAAGGTTATATAAAATCTAAAGGATTAGGGGAATTGTTAATCCCTCAATATGGATCTTGGGAAACTGCAGAAGAAATTCCGTTTGATGAGCTTCCGAATAAGTTCATACTAAAAGCTAACAATGGATGTGGTGGGCATATCATATGTACGGATAAAACATCACTTAACATCACAGAAACGATAAAGCGAATGAATCAAGCGTTGAAAGCAAGTAAAAACCTCAAGAAAACTGAGCCACATTACTGCAAAATTCAACCGTTGATTCTTTGTGAAGAACTTTTAGGTAACGGAGAAGTACTTCCGATTGACTATAAATTTCTATGTATAAAAGGTAAGGTCGCGGCCATTCTTGCAATCAGTGATCGTGAGGATGATGCTAGAAAGATGACTCTGGATTCGAATTGGAATGTCCTTCCATATGTGCTTCCTCAATACCTTCCAAAACGAAAGCCAGAAAAACCAGAACATCTAAAGGAAATGGTAGAAGTAGCGGAAATCCTTTCTGAAGACTTCGAGTTTGTAAGAGTGGATTTATATGACTTCGAGGGGAAAATATATTTTGGCGAACTAACCTTTTCCCCTGCAGGTGGGATACTCCACACTTTCTCGACAGAGGCACTTGAAACATTAGGAGCTCTATTTAGCAAAGAATGATTAAACTTTTGTTTTGTGGGGATTTTGTGTGTCAATCTCCTGCCGAAATTGCGGTTGATTCTTCAATTTCTGCTCTTTTCAATCGACAAGATTATGTCTGCGTTAACTTTGAGGCACCAATTCGAAATGAAGGAAAACCTATAATTAAAAGTGGACCTTCTCTTACGCAATCGAGCGACTCGCCTAAATTTCTAGAAAATCTTGGAGTCAATCTAATATTATTGTCAAATAATCATATGATGGATTGTGGAAAAGATGGATGCGAAATTACGATTCAATCTTTTTCTGAAAATACAATAACATTAGGAGCCGGTCTTTTTCCTCAGTTATTTGATTTGACTATCATAGAGAAGGATAGCTGTAGAATTGGTTTGTTAAATCTAACACACAAGGAGTTCGGGGCTTTAGGTATCGATTCAATGAAAAATGATTATGGTACAACATGGATTAATCATCCGTTAGTCAATCAAATTATACTTGAATCCAAATCTAAATGTGATAAACTTTTTGTTTTACCCCATGCTGGAGTGGAAGATATTGAAGTACCATTGCCGGAATGGAGAGCCCGTTACAAGGAATTCATAGATCTCGGAGCCGATATGATCATTGGTTCCCATCCTCACACTCCACAAGGTTGGGAATATTATAAAGGAAAGCCCATTTTTTATAGTTTAGGGAATTTCTATTTCAAATCGAAATCTACACAACATAATGCCAATTGGTACAATGGTCTCGCTATAGAAGTTTCGATCGATTCTAATAAGGTATCATTTATAGTTCACAATACCGAATTTGGCGATACTTCTATTAGACTTGAAACATCCAAAGAACGAGACGAATTTAATACTCGTTTATGCGAATATCTGCAGAATGACACATTGTATTATGAATATTTGGATGATTATATGCGAAAGCTTTGGCCTACATATCAGTTATATTTACTTAGAGGTTTAGGCGCTTTTATGCCAACGTCGAATACAAATACTTTGTTGCATGCTGGTTATGGTCTGCTAAAAGGCAAAGATTATCCGTTGCTCCTAAATAATTTTCAGTGTGAAAGCCATATGTGGGCGATTGAACGTATGATTAAATTGGCTCTTCAAAAATAGGAGATTATGAAAATAGCAATGATATTTCCCTATGCTCCGTCTTATAGAGAACCAATCTATCAGTTAATGGATAGAGAGTTGGATGTTGAATGGTTCTTCTGCGGAAACGCGAAACGCAATCTTAAATTGTTTGATTATAATACACTTAAGGATTGCAATCTTTCAATGAAGGAAAAGAAGCTCGTCGGTCCGATTACGTATTATCAAGGTCTTTCAGAAATTAATCTACAACGGTATGATCTTGTCATCATCGCTGGTGTTATTAAAAATATTTCCGAGTGGGTGTTGCCCTTGAAAGTAAGAAAACTAAAGAATACAAGGATTTTTTGCTGGACTCATGGTTGGTATGGCAAGGAGACTCGATTGCAAGCTTTAATAAAGAAATTTTATTTCAAACTTTTCGATGGAATGTTGTTGTATGGCGATTATGCCTATAACCTACTCAAAGGGTTTGGTTTTCCGAAAGAGAAGTTATATGTTATAAAAAACTCTCTTGACTATGAAAAGCAATTAGGGCTTAGAGACATCGGACTAAAAAGCGACATTTATAAGGAGTATTTTGGAAATACAAATCCCAATTTAATATTCCTTGGTCGTCTAACTTCGGTTAAACGGTTAGACTTAATTCTTAGTGCGGTTGACAAACTCAATCATCGAGGGGAAAATTACAATGTTGTTTTCGTCGGAGATGGAAGTGAAAAGGAATCTTTGATGAAGCTGGCAAAGCAGTTAAACCTTGAACCCCAAGTTTGGTTTGTGGGAGAATGTTTTGATGAACAAAAAAATGCTGAATATATCTTCAATGCCGATTTGTGCATCGCACCCGGGAATATCGGTCTGACCTCAATACACTCTCTTATGTTTGGTTGTCCTGCTCTAACCCACGACGATTTTAAGTGGCAAATGCCTGAATTTGAAGCGATACACTCTGGAAATACCGGCGATTTCTTTGCGAGAAACGATGTGGACTCATTAACACAATCAATTTCATCATGGTTTGCCAAACATAGGGATGACCGTGAAGAGATACGGCAAAATTGTTACGGGGAAATCGATCGATGCTGGAATCCGGAGTATCAGTTAACTGTAATAAAAAATATTTTGAATGGCCTTGGCAGACATGACGCCTAAACACCTGTATATCTGCGATTTAAACAGAGGGGGGGGCGGCTGGCCACCTGCATAAGGTTTTGAATATTTTATTTTGCATTAATGCAAGTACGGTGTTCATTTATTGGTTGAGATATTGCAAACACAAGAATTTTTTATGGCGAACATTTGCAAAATTTAAAAGACGGCAAATGACTCGTAAATATGGAATTCAGATTGCTGAATCTTCTGAGATTGGGCCAGGTTTATTGATTGAGCATGCATCTCCAATGGTTGTTCATTATAATGCTGTTATCGGAAAAAATTGCACACTACATCAATTTGTAACGATAGGCGGCGTAAATGGGAAAGCTCCCAGAATTGGAGACAATTGCTTCATTGGGGCTGGTGCGGTATTAATTGGAGGCATTCGAATAGGTGATAATGTAACGATAGGAGCTGGATCTGTGGTAACTAAAGATATTCCTGACAATGCTACAGTTTGCGGTAATCCCGCAAGAATTATTCATTTCGATCATCCTGCAAAATATATTAAAAATCCGATATGAATTTTTCAGAACTCTTGTTCCGAATTACGGGCAAAATCTGTCATATTTATTATGAAAGCATATCGCAGTTTTTCACGAAAAAAGGGAAAATTTATATGTTTCATAAAATTGGAGAAGAAGACGGAGAATTTAATATTTCCGTCTCTGAATTTCAGTCATTTGTAAATCAAATCAAATCGAGAAATGTAATCCGATTAGAAGATTGGGAAAATCATTGGGATTTTGTGGCATTAACATTTGATGATGTACCCGAGTCGTTTTACTATAAAGCCTATCCCATACTGATTAAATACAATCTTCCTTTTTGTCTGTTTGTTAATGTATCACTTTTGGATAAACCTGGATACATTACAACATCACAATTGAACGAACTTTCAAAATGTAATCTGTGCACTATAGGTTCTCATGGTATTTCTCATGATGCGTATAGAAAATTTTCTAAAAATGACGCTGTCAAAGATTTGGCCACGTCAAAGAAAATATTAGAATCCTTAACGGGTTTGAAAGTCGATATGTTTGCATTTCCATATGGCTCGTATTCAGCCTGCGGTTTTCTTCATAAAAAATTAGTGGCAGATTTCTATAAATATGGATTTAGCACAATTGCCATTCCTGTTTCTACAAAGCATCTTTTACCTAGTTATTTTCTGCCGAGAATTAATTATTCAGGAATTAAATAAAATTTATGAAAAAAGTCAGTGTAATAATTCCCTTTTATAGTAGACTGGATTGGTTGTTCGAGGCTATAGAGAGCGTTCTTGGGCAAACCTACACAAATATTGAGATTATCGTTGTTAACGATGGTTCAGAGGAAGATTTGTCGAGTTTCTTACAGCGATATGGCAATAGAATCATTTATATAGAACAACCCAACAGCGGTCCAGCAACGGCCAGGAATACAGGCATTCGCCGTGCAACCGGAGAGTATATCGCATTTCAGGATTCTGACGACATTTGGCTCCCGACAAAACTTGAGAAGCAAATTGCTTTTATGGAGAAAACAGATACCGTCTGGAATCATTGTGGTTTCTATTACTGGAATCCCGACACTGATAAGCTCAAAGAAGTTGATGTTAGCCGAGATTACGACGATATCTTTGCTCAGCGAATGGTTACCACACAGATTGCTACACCAAGCGTGGTTATAAAACGCGAGGTATTTAGCGATGATAGATTCTATTTCCCCGAAGGAGTACGAAATGGTGAAGACGACCAATTATATACTCTTTTAGCTAAGAATTATCCAATTTCTCTGGTCGAAGAGCCACTGTTAAAAGTTCGTCTTAGAGGCTCTAACAGCAATGGAAAAGCTATCGAACGCTTCCATCTTAGAGTGGCAAATTTAAAAAAATGGCAGAAAATGGAGTATGAAATACCCTTTGGCGTAAAGGTGATATATTCGTTCTATCGCATCTATTCAAGATTATTTCCCAATGTCCAAAGTTCTAAGATAAAGGATTTACTGGCCAAAGCTTTATGGAGCATTCCTTATGGCATCGAACGTATGTATGTGAGATATTTGGCAAAAATATCACATAAAAACCCTGAATTAATTCTAAAAAAGTTATAATTATGTCAATCTTTAAAGACAAGACTCTGCTGATCACCGGTGGTACCGGCTCGTTCGGCAATGCTGTACTGCGCCGTTTTCTTAAAACGGACATCAAAGAAATCCGTATTTTCTCGCGCGACGAGAAGAAGCAGGATGATATGCGTCACGAGTATCAGGTGCGCTACCCCGAGGTGGCTCACAAAATTAAGTTTTTCATCGGCGATGTACGCTCGCTCGAGAGCTGCCGTTCGGTGATGCCTGGTGTGGACTATATCTTTCACGCAGCGGCTCTCAAACAAGTGCCCAGTTGCGAGTTTTTCCCTCTTGAGGCCGTAAAGACGAACGTAATCGGCACTGACAATGTATTGACTGCAGCTATTGAGGCTAAAGTTAAATGCGTAATCTGTCTTTCTACCGACAAGGCCGCTTATCCCATCAACGCTATGGGTATCACAAAGGCTATCGAAGAAAAAGTGGCTGTGGCCAAAAGCCGCTTCTCAGGCGACACCAAAATCTGTTGCACACGTTACGGCAACGTGATGTGTTCGCGCGGTTCGGTTATACCATTATGGATTGAACAGATACGCTCCGGTAACCCCATCACCATTACCGAGCCGACGATGACACGTTTCATCATGAGTCTCGACGAGGCTGTCGATCTGGTGCTTTTTGCTTTTGAGCACGGTAAGAATGGTGATATTCTCGTTCAGAAGGCACCGGCGTGCACAATCGCTACTCAAGCAGAAGCTGTATGTGATCTTTTTGGCGGTAAGAAAGAAGATATTCGAGTGATTGGTATCCGCCATGGAGAAAAGATGTACGAAACTCTTCTCACAAATGAAGAATGTGAAAAAGCCGAAGATATGGGCAATTTCTATCGTGTTCCTGCTGACAACCGCGGACTCAACTATGACAAATATTTCCGAGAAGGTGATGAAACACGTAATCCGCTTCACGAGTTTGACTCGAATAACACTCGTTTATTGAATTTAGAAGAGACCAAAGCCAAAATCGCCTCCCTCGAATACATCCAAAATGAGCTCAACGGCAACGGCAACTTCGTACAATGAAATTACTAATTACCGGCGCCAAGGGTTTTGTTGGCCGAAATCTTTGCGCTCAGCTCAATAATATCAGGGATGGCAAGGCTCGCTGCTACCCGGTGGAGATTGATGAGGTGTTCGAATACGACATCGACTCGACACCCGAGGAGCTCGACCGCTATTGTCGCGAGGCGGACTTTGTGTTCAACCTCGCGGGCGTCAACCGACCCAAAGACAACGACGAGTTTATGGCCGGAAATTTCGGCTTCGCCTCGACCCTGCTCGACACCCTCAAAAAGCACGGCAACAATTGCCCGGTGATGCTTTCGTCGTCGATACAGGCCACATTGATAGGCCGTTACGGGCAGAGCGACTATGGCCGCAGCAAGCTCGCCGGCGAGGAACTATTCTTCGAATACGGTCGCGAGACCGGCGCCAAGGTGCTCGTATACCGCTTCCCCAACCTCTTCGGCAAGTGGTGCCGACCGAACTACAACTCGGCCGTAGCGACTTTCTGCAACAATATCGCCAACGACCTGCCTATACAGGTCAACGACCCCGCCGTGGAGCTCGAATTGCTCTACATCGACGACCTTGTCGAGGAAATGATTGCAGCTCTGTCTGGCAATGAGCATCACTGCGAATTCGACGGCGTCGACACCGTCTTGCGCCAGGATGGCCGCTACTGCGCCGTACCGACAACATTCCACGTCACCCTCGGCGAAATTGTCGGTCTGCTGAATCAGTTCGCCGAGATGCCGTCCACGCTGACAATCCCCGAGATACCTGCCGACAGTTTCGCAAAACGCCTCTTCTCGACCTACCTCTCATATTTGCCCAAGGACAAGGCTGTGTTCGACCTCAAGATGAACTGCGATGACCGTGGCTCGTTCACCGAACTCGTCCACACTCCCAACTGCGGCCAGGTAAGCATCAACATTTCGAAGCCCGGCATCACAAAGGGGCAGCACTGGCACAACACCAAGTGGGAGCAGTTTATCGTTGTCAAAGGCCACGGACTCATACAGATGCGTAAGGAAGGCACCGACGAGATTCTCGAATACGAAGTGTCTGGCGACCATATCCAAAGCGTCATAATGCTCCCCGGCTACACCCACAACATCATCAACCTCTCCGACACCGAAGACCTCGTCACAGTAATGTACTGCAACGAAATCTTCGACCCCAAGCACCCCGATACGTTCTTTGATCCAGTAGTCAAAGAATAATTATAATTTAAAACGCATAATTAATTGTTTGACTTTCAATTATGAAACTCGACTATTCAGATATAAAGTTTGCTGAAAATGGCAAACTCAAACTGTTGATCATAGTCGGCACGCGCCCCGAGATTATCCGCCTCGCTGCAACCATCAACAAGTGTCGCAAATATTTCGACGTAATCCTGGCACACACGGGCCAAAATTACGATTACAACCTCAACGGCGTGTTCTTCAAAGATCTTAAACTCGCTGATCCCGAAGTGTATATGGACGCTGTCGGCGACGATCTCGGCGCGACCGTAGGCAACATCATCAACTGTTCCTACAAGCTTATGGCAGCCACGCAGCCCGATGCGCTGCTCATTCTTGGCGACACCAACTCGTGCCTCTCGGCCATTCCCGCCAAGCGCCTGCACATACCCATATTCCACATGGAAGCCGGCAACCGCTGCAAGGACGAATGCCTCCCCGAAGAGACCAACCGACGCATCGTAGACATCATCTCCGACGTCAACATCGCCTACTCCGAGCACGCACGCCGCTACCTCGCCGACTGCGGTCTGCCCAAAGAGCGCACCTACGTCAGCGGTTCGCCTATGGCCGAAGTCCTTCACGAGAACCTCGCCGAAATCGAAGCCAGCGACATCCACAGCCGCCTCGGCCTCGAAAAAGGCAAATACATACTTCTGAGCGCCCACCGCGAGGAAAATATCGACACCGAAAAGAACTTCCTCAGCCTCTTCAACGCCATCAACGCCATCGCCGAGCGCTATGGTATGCCCATCCTCTACAGCTGCCATCCACGTAGCCGCAAACGCCTCGAAACCAGCGGTTTCAAACTTCATCCCCTCGTAATACAACACGAGCCCCTCGGCTTCCACGACTACAACTGCCTGCAGATGAACGCCGCTGCTGTCATCTCAGACTCCGGCACCCTGCCCGAAGAATCGAGCTTCTTCACCTCCGTCGGCCACCCCTTCCCCGCCATCTGCATCCGCACATCGACCGAACGTCCCGAAAGCCTCGACAAGGCAGGCTTCATCCTCGCCGGCATCGATGAGAAATCGCTCCTCCAGGCCGTCGACACCGCCATCTCGATGAACCGCGCCGGCGACCACGGCACCCCCGTCGACGTCTACACCGGCGAAAACGTCAGCAACATCATCGTAAAACTCATCCAGTCCTACACCGGCGTCGTAAACAAAATGGTCTGGCGCAAAGAGATTTGATGAAGATACTTATTGTTTCCCAATATTATTACCCCGAGCAGTTTCAGATTAATGAAATTGCGCCCGAGCTTGTTAGGCGAGGTCACAAAGTAACCGTTCTTTGTGGCCTTCCCAACTATCCCAAGGGCGTTATTTTTGAGGGATATGCCAACAATCAATCCGTTGCGCAACGCGAGAAGGAATATTTTACTCAAACAGGCGTCGAGGTTGTGCATGTACGACAGACTCCGCGAGGCAACAATCCCTTGAGCCTTATACGCAACTATCTGAGTTTTGCGAGAAACAGCATCAAAGTAGTACGTGAATTTGATGACGACTTCGACATCGTACTGGGCTATCAGCTTAGCCCCATAACGAGTATGTTTGCCGCGCGAGAATATAAGCGATTGCATGGTACTCCGTTGCTGTTCTACACACTAGACATATGGCCCGTTTCTGCTCTGGGCATGCTAAAAAGCAAGTTCAATCCCCTGATGTGGCTAGTGGCGGGAATAAGCAAAAAGTTGTATAATTTGGCCGATCGCATACTCGTAACAAGTCGTCCCTTTGCCGATTATCTACACCAAGCAAACAGCGTAGATCCCCATAGGATAGCATATCTACCGCAGCATGCCTCTGCAGCGATGCTTGAACTGAACCTTGACAAGCAGAACGACACCGGACGTGTAGACTTTATGTTTGCTGGCAATCTCGGTAAAGGGCAGCGCATCGATGTCATTGTAAAAGCGGCGGTAACACTTGGTCCAAGAACTGATTACCGTATACACTTAGTGGGCGACGGACGTATGAAAGAACAGCTTGAAAAGATGGTCAAAGCTTATGGACTTGAAGACAACATCATATTTCACGGCAATCAGCGCCGCGAAGATATGCCCGATTTTTATTGCATGGCCGATGCTCTTTTAATAACTTTAAGAGGTAACAACGAGGTTGGAAACACAATGCCGGGCAAGCTGCAGATGTATATGACCACCGGTAAACCAATTTTAGGTGCTATCAATGGAGCTGCCAAAGAAGTCATAGAAGAATCAGGCTGCGGCAAATGTGTTGGCGCCGGCGATTATAAAGGCTTAGCTCGAATAATGGAAGATTTCATTATGCACAACGAAGCCTATACTGATTGTGGCGCAAAAGCACGATTTTACTTTGCGGCTCATTTCACTCTCGAAAACTATATAAACGGATTGGAAACAGAAATGTTTAAACTGACAAATAAATGAAATTGAAGATACTACTGCGAGGCAAAGCCCTTTACCAAGAACCCGATAGAATATGGATAGCTCGTGGTATGAGTTTTTTCGCGGTCGACTATTCGGGCAAGCGCGTCAGCAGAATTTTTCGGGTCGGCGGTCTAAAAGACCGGATATTAAGTTGCCATCGTCTGTCGGGTCAGTTGCTTCGTGTGGGCTTGCATCATCTCTTGCCACTAAACAACGGTAATATACTGGTTACAGCCAAACGAAAGACATATATATTTTCCCCTAATGGCGAAATTGTCAACATCTGGAGCGGCTATCAGGGCAACAAACCTGGCCATCAGGGCGTTTGCGTCACACCCGACGGAACAATATTCTTTGCCGAATATCTCCTTAACACCAATCGCGACCACGATATTCAACTCTGGCGAAGCTCCGACAATGGTATGACATTTCATACGGTAAAAACATGGCCGGCAGGTGATATCCGCCATCTTCATTTTGTAAAGTGGGATAAATTCGAACAATGCCTGTGGCTCGGAACGGGCGATTATGGTGAGAATGGCGCCGAAAACCGTCTTTATCGCTCCGCAGACAATGGCGACACATGGGAACTCATCGGGCAGTATAGCCAGAACTGGCGTGCTATCGGTGTATGCTTCACCGAAGATGCCTTGCTATGGGGCACCGATGCCGGCTCTTGCCCGGATACCGTCCATTTTGTTCGTATGGATCGCAAAACACATCAACTTGAGCTCCTCTCTGACATAGAAGGTCCGTGCCATGGTTGCGCATCGTTAGACGATGGCAGAGCTTTTTTCTCTACTGGCGTAGAAGGAGGCGAAAACGAAAAAGACAACTTAGCCCGCCTCAAAGAATACAGTGACGGCACTCTCCGCGATATAATGAAACTCCAAAAAGATTGTTGGCCACTCATCCTCCAATATGGTGTAATGCGTTTCCCCCTCGGCACCGATAACTGCTCAAAATTGGTATTCACGACAATGGGTTTAAAAGGCCACGGCGAAAAGATAATTATCGAACAATGACAAAAGCGAAAGTTCTTATCCTCGATGGAGACGCAGCTCACGCGGTGGCTATTATGGAGTGTCTGAAGAAATCGGGTTATGCTACCGCTGTTATTTGCTCAGAGACACTAAGCTATGGCTACCATTCCCGTCTTGCCGACGAGCGATTTGTTGGTCCCGACAGCCATTCGCCGGAATATGACTCTTTTTTGATAGATTTCTTAAAGAATAATCATTTCGACGTTCTCATACCCACTTCCGATGCTACCGCTGAATTTATGAGCCGTAATAAGGCTGAATTGAGACCGATTACAGGAGTTCTGATGCCAGATATGGACGTTTTTATGAAAGCCTACGACAAGAACCAACTTATGGAAGTATGTAGGTGTAATAAATTCCCGCATCCGCTTACCGTTGACCTGTCGAAGACTCCGACAGACGCTCCCGAACTAAAAAAATTTCCATTCCCGGCCTTGATTAAGCCAAATCTTACGTCCGGCGGTCGAGGTATGACACTTGTCAATAATTTCGCTGAATTTAAAGAAACATACCCGAATATCAAGGAACAATACGGAGACTGCCATTTGCAGCAATTTATTAAACCAGGAGGTCGACAGATTAAAGTTCAGATTTTTACAGATAATAATTGTCATCCGCTTTGTTCGTCTGTAATTTGGAAGCAACGCTATTATCCCGTAAACGGTGGTAGCAGTTGCTGCAACATTACTATTGAAGACGACAAGACAGTGGAAATCTGCTCAATGGTTCTCAAAAAGATTGGTTGGGTAGGGTTTGCTGATTTTGACTTGATTGAAAACCCTCTTACAGGAGAACTGCTGATAATGGAAATCAATCCGCGTATTCCTGCTTGTGTTAGATCTGCCTTTAAGTCCGGTGCCGACTATGCCACAATGATAGCTGATACTGTTTTAAACAAATCCATTAAAAAACAAGTTTACCGCCCTGGGGTGAGATTGCGTCATCTAGGTTTCGATATACTATGGTTTCTTAAAAGTCCAAATAGACTTACAGTCAAACCTTCTTGGTTTCGCTTTTTTGGTCGCAAGACATATTATCAAGATTGGGTCGGCTTCGGAGTGTATTCCTTTATTTGCGGAACGCTCGGCAACTTACGCAAACTCAGGAACTCCGAATTTAGGGCAGCTAAAGGCGGTGTGAAGATATGAAGAAAAGTGATAAACTTATGGCCCTTATTTCAATTTGGGGCATACTATTGGTATTGATTGGACACAGCGGTTTTACCGACCTTGAAATAGCGTCAAAGCTTTCGGATATCCATCTATGGATTTATAGTTTCCATATGCCATTGTTCTTCTTTGTTTCGGGATATCTTTACTCATTGACCAACAAATCATTCAATAAAATCAACCGACGAAAATTTATGTGGAAAAAGTTTAAACGACTTTTAATCCCATATTTTGTACTAGGGACGATAATATTTGTAATTAAATTAGTATTTTCATCTCTTTCATCGGTGACAAGGGAGTTTTCCATCAAAGGCTTCATATATATGTTTCTTGTGCCACAGTCTGCCGACAGCACGCTCGGCTTCTTATGGTATGTAGAGACATTATTTGTTATCTTTTTAATAGTCAGCGTTATACCCCCCACCGCACATGTTTACTCAGATCGGTCTCGCATTTCACTCAAAAACAGCGCATTCACCATATGCAACATTATTCTATGTTGGGGATTATGGTTTTTCCTGCCATCGTCGTCGAAAGCATCATTTCTTAATTTGACCAGTGTATTATGGTATCTTCCCTTTTTCCTATTTGGAATCCTGTTCCAAACCAATGGCGGAGAAAACATGATTTTTAAGATATCGAGAGGAAAGGCTGCTTATTTTTGGATATTGCTATGCCTTGTAATTCACATTTCATTGCTGTTCGGTCTCAGACCTTATATTCCGATAAAAATTTGTAATATACTCACAGCTTTATCCGGACTAAGCTTTTCAATTTTACTCTGCCAAAAGCTATTAAGTTTCCGTTTTATACATAAATTGATTCTCCCTCAGTCTGATAAAGTATATACACTCTATCTTTTATCTTGGTTTGGTCAATATCCGGCTCAAATTCTGACTATCAATATACTGCACCTCAACTGGTTCATATGCTTCTGTGCGATTTTTATCAGTAGCACATTGTTCCCGCTTATTGTGCATTGGATTATTGGCAAGCTTTCGAAGAAGTATAACTTGACATTTATAAAACTTACAATAGGATACTGAAATCTATTCTAATAATGCTATATAAAATTTCCAAACGAGTCTTTGATATCGTCAGTGCGACCTTAGGCATCATTGTCACTTCACCGCTGTGGGTGATAGGTGTTGTCGGCATTTTAATATCCGACCGCGGACCGCTGTTCTATGTTGCCACACGCATTGGCAAGGACAATAAGCCTTTCAAAATGTATAAGTTCCGCTCGATGCGTGTCGCCAAGGCTGCCACCGAAGCGTCACTTCGACCCGAAGAAGACCGCATATTCCCTTTCGGCCATTTTATCCGCAAAGTCAAAATAGACGAGCTACCTCAGTTGCTCAACGTGCTCAATGGCACAATGTCTGTTATCGGCCCTCGTCCAGTCGCTCAAGACCAGTTCGAAATGTTCCGCTATGGCAAATGGAATGAAGCGGCAAAGTATCCCGTAGGTCTGAGCGGACCGGCTGCATTATATGATTTTATCTATGGCGACCAGTTCACCGACGAGGATGAATATATGGAGAAAGTATATCCCACCCGAAGAGAACTCGAGTATATATATACCCAAAAAGCCGGTGTACTCTACGACCTCAAAATGATAATCTACACCGTTATCTGCATCTGCTACTCTTTTGCCGGCAAGCAATGCTCGTGGATGTTGAATGAATTTGTGGATGACGCCGATAAAACAATGTCGAAAAACTGAATGAATATGAAATACCTATTAGTAGTGGCACATCCCGACGACGAGGTTCTTGGCGCAGGGGCTTCAATATATAAATGGTCGCACAGTGGCGACACCGTCGATGTGGCCATAATGTGTACCGAAGCAAAAGCTCGTGCTTTCCGTCCTGAAGATAACGAATTAGACGACGACTTGAACTCGTCGGCCAACTTCTTGGGAATAAACAAGAAATACGAGGCTACATTTCCTAATATCGAGATGAACACAGTGCCCCACATCAAACTTGTGCAGTTCATAGAATCCGCTATTAGGGACAGTGAACCCGATATTGTCATTACCCATCATCCCGCTGACACCAACAACGACCACTTGCAGACATCGATGGCCTGTCAGGAGGCCATCCGCCTTTTCCAGCGTCAGCCATCTGTAAAGCCGATAAAAGAATTTTGGTATATGGAAGTGCCGTCCTGTAGCGAATGGGCCGTCAACGATGCTATGAATCTTTTCCGTCCAAACTGCTACGTCGAGATTGGCAGGGAAGCTGCGCAAGCAAAATGTAAAGCGTTGGCTATGTATCGTGGAGTGATGCGCCCCTATCCCCACCCGCGTAGCGACGAATATATTATGGGGCTTGCAGCGGTGAGAGGCAGCCAGTGGGGATGCGACTTTGCCGAATCCTTTCAGGTTACGCTCCGAAGATATTAGTTACAATATAATTTTTCAAGTCATTGAGGCGTTTTTGTAATTAAATGCTTTGTTCACAAAAAGTTAAATAATAGCACAAAAGTATGATTGACAACAATCTTCTCGACCAAATAACAGCACAGGCTGCCGAGTCGCCGCGCCTGCGTATGAACCACAACATCCACGAGTCTCTCGAATCTCCTTGCCAGCGACTCATCAATGTGCTCTTGCCCGGCACCGTGCTGCCCATCCACCGACATCGTCACACGGCTGAGACCTACATACTGCTCCGCGGCAAGATGTTCGTCGTGTTCTACAATTCGCTTGGAGAACAGTCCGAACGTTTTCTTCTCGACCCATCTGTCGGCAATTACGGCATCAACATTCCAGCCGGACAGTGGCATACGGTCGAAGTCATCGAACCCTCCGCGATATTTGAAGTAAAGGAAGGCCCCTACAAACCCCTCGACCCCGAAGATATAATGTACTGATGCGCGACAGGATTCTTCTTTGTAAGCCGAAAATGTGCGGGCGGGAGATTGATTTCATCAAGGACGCGCTCGCCGAGGATTGGGCTGTGCCGATGGGGCCGGACGTCACTGCTTTCGAACATGAACTTGCAGATTTTACGGGTTCGCCCTTTGCTGTCGCTTTGGACTCGGGCACGGCTGCGATACATCTTGCTCTTCTTACCCTTGGAGTGGGGCTGGGCAACGAAGTAATGGTGCAGAGCTTCACGTTCTGCGCTTCGACAAATCCTGTGCGCTACTGCGGTGCCACACCAGTCTTTGTCGATTCGGAGCCACTGGGCTGGAATATGGACCCCGATTTGCTCGAAGAGGCCATCAAGGATCGAATCGCCAAAACCGGTCGCAAGCCCAAAGCCATAATCCCGGTTGCGCTCTACGGTATGCCCAATCAGATTGATCGTATTCTCGAAATTGCTGACCGCTACGGAATCCCGGTATTGGAAGACGCCGCAGAAGGCTTCGGTAGCCGCTTCGACGGCCAAATGCTCGGCACATTCGGCACAATGGGCATACTCAGCTTCAACGGCAACAAAATGATAACCACTTCGGGCGGCGGCGCAGTCCTCTGCAAGGACGAGGCCACCAAGCGCCACATTTCGTGGCTCGCAACACAGGCTCGCGAAGGCTACCCCTACTATCAGCACGAAACCATAGGCTACAACTACCGCCTATCCAACATCTCAGCATGCATAGGCCGCGCACAGCTCTCGGTAGCCGACGACCACATCGCCCATCACCGCCACGTGCAGGCACTTTATCGCGAGTTGCTCAAAGATGTAGAGGGCATCACTCTCCACGAAAACCCCTCGGAGCGCTATGACTCCAACTTCTGGCTGTGCACAGTCACCCTTGACCCCGCATTGAAAGTCAAAGGCCAGGAAAACGCCTACGCCGAGACCCTCAAAGGCGCTGTCGGCGGCGCTGCAGGTGTAGTACACGCCGCAGCCACACCCCACACCGACTGCGAGCCCAACGCCAACGTCGAAGCCATGCGCCTAGCCCTCGATGCAGCCAACATCGAATCCCGCCCCCTATGGAAACCGATGCACCGTCAGCCCGTCTACGCCGACTGCCCTGCCTACACCAACGACGTCAGTGAATCCTTCTTCGCCGTCGGCATGTGCCTCCCCGCCGGCCCCTACGTCACCGACGACGATGTCCGTTACATAGTCAACACCATCAAAGCAAATATCATATAGCTATTACCATCGCAATTACATTTGTATAATCTTCGACATCAATGCCAATTCAAAAACCTCTCCCTTTTACATTAAAGCAACTCACAATATACGAGGAATGTAGCATATGTGTCCGGAAGAATCTTCTTTCGGACACATACGTTTTTACGGATAAAATCAAAGACGGATTTTTTGCCTCAAGTGTGAATGTGTCGGCGATTGTCGGTATGAACGGCAGTGGAAAGTCCAGCCTTTTGGATATTATCTTTAGAATAGCCAACAACGTCGGCGCGATTCTGATGCATCGGGTTAAGCGGAATTATAATGTAGCCAATGAGGTGTTTTATGTCGATGGTATCTTTGCAGATTTGGAATATGAAATTCGAGGAAAGTCTTATAAACTTCTTTCACGAGGACCATCTATGGGCTTCTCACTGGACGACAAACACTATCGGTTTTCGGTAAATGGTTCATATCACCCAGATATTGAAAGCTATGAACTGCTCCCAATTGATAATCAGGCAGACCTTAATCGACTCACCAATCAGCTTTTCTATACAATCGTCACCAATTACTCGCTTCAAGCATACAACGCTGCAGATTACCGAAGAGAAAAGTTGTGGCGATTTGTAACTCGGACAGGAACCTGGACGGTAGAAAAGTACTCGTCGTGGATTAATAGCTTGTTTCATAAGAATGACGGATATGCTTGTCCCATAACGCTTAATCCATATCGCGATTCAGGCAAGATTAACGTTAATCAGGAGCAATCCCTGACACGATGCCGTCTTGAGGCCATGCTTGTTGAAATGCTAAGTAAGCACAACGGGGATAAACAGTATCTGGATAACTACAGATTGAATCGCATCACATACCGCTTCTCCAAGTATAAGCTTGTCAATATGATTGAGTGGGACGAAAGCGAAACAATAGATGTAAAATTTGATATGCTCATTGATCGGTTTAAAACAGTCTGTGAGTGTGAGGATAAAAGAGACATTGCCAATATTATTCTTCGCAAATGTCGAATCCCAATTATGGGTGAGGATGACTCAATAATGTGGGCTGCCAGGTTTTATCTAGTATGCAAGGTGCTTTCAATTGGTGCCACTTATCCATCCTTTATCGATTTTGAAGAACTGGGAGACAAAGAATATGCGTTCAAAAGAGTCAAGGACGACGAGGAAAGGCTTTTGGTTGCACGTCTTATCAGGAAAGTATTGAAGGATAAAACGCACATTTCTATGAAAGTGCGTCAGACCGTTAATTTCATCAAAAGAATTGAGAGCATCCAAAACGACAAGCAACGGGCTAACGTATTGGCGCAACTCAGGCAAAGTTTCACATATTCCGAGTATGAAGGCAGGCTCGGCGGGGTTCCGCCTGAAACATTAACGCAAAGAATGTTGATAATGCCACCTCCAATATTCAAATCTGAGATAATTTTCGATAAGGTATTACCAAATGGAAGCATTGTAAAGGGTATTCCATTTGAACAACTCAGTTCTGGTGAGCGTCAATTCTTGTTTACAACAAGTGCTATCTTCTATCATGCTTTGAATATCAAAAACATTAAGGGAGAAAGACCTTCTTATGATAAAATCTTAGTCGTTCTGGATGAGGTGGAAATTTGTTTTCACCCTGAGCTACAACGCAGATTTATCAAGATGCTGATAGATTTAGTTCAGTATTATTCAATGGCAAGTGGTGCCACTTATCATTTTCTTCTTACAACTCATTCACCCTTTATTTTATCAGACATTCCCAAGAGCAATATTTTGTATTTGGAAGATGGTGGACAAGCTCTTGATAGGGAGAAATTTATAAATCCTTTCGCAGCCAATGTCAATGATATTCTCCGGCAGAGTTTCTTTTTGCAAGATGGATTCATTGGCGAGTTCGCAAAGTTCAAGATAAGTTCTCTTGTCAAGTTCCTTACATCGGAACGCGATAAGGAGAGACCGTACAATCTTGAAATCGCACAGAATTTAATTGATATTGTCGGAGAACCGGTGATTAGGTACGAATTGCAATCTCTGCTCGATGAATATCTGAAAAAGAATCCGGATTTGATGACAGACTCTTTGAGAAAGAGACGAGTTGACAGAATACGCCAATTAAAAGAAGAATTAAGAAGCCTGGAGGGTGATTTACAGTGAGACGAATTTTTATAACTCCCCGAGAGCTTGGATTCGCTGCAAGATATCTTCTTGACATGAAAGCCAAGGGAAGAGCTAACTATCAACTACCTTTAACACGGTTGAAATCGTTTCTTGACCATTTGAAAAGGATGAAACGCCCCTGGATTAAATATTGTACATATGTTAAAAATATTATTGACCATTATGACGAAATTATCCTTCTGAAGCCCAGTGAGTTCGAAGTATATTACAATCAATATTTTAATGGGCTTTCGGAAAAAGAACTAGAGAAGTCAGTATTCTATAAAGATAAGTGTCGGCCGTTTTATGAATGGCTTGTTTATTGCATGAGATACGATGAGGCTCGCTCAAAGAAGCTAATTCAATACATTCGTCTCATGGGCATTAAGACATGCGTCTATTGTAATGCCCAATACGCCACAACTTTTGTGAGCGATGACGAAACGTTTGCCATCTACGATCTGGATCATGTTTGGCCAAAATCCAAATACCCTTTTCTATGTACATCTTTCTTCAACCTCGTCCCATCCTGCCCTTATTGCAACAAGTTGAAAAGCGATAATGGCACTGTTTTCAACCTCTATACAGAAGATTGGCACGCTATCGAACCCTTTAGATTCGTTTTGGATAAAGAGTCAATTATAAGATATTTTCTGTCCAACCATTCTGAAGACCTCGTAGTAAAAATGACTGCATCCGATGCAGGAAATACAATAGTTGCAGCCAAGTACAACGAACAACTCCATATAGATCAAAGATATTCCACGCACACCGACGTGGTTGAAGAGCTAATTTGGAAAAGCCGTATCTATAATGAGTCTTATAGACAACAACTACAGGAAGCCTTCGATAAGTTATTCCCCGATGCAAATGTCACTTTAGACTTTGAACGCCTTTATAAAGGATACTATACTGCTCCTTCCGATGTTCACAAACGACCGCTCACCAAGATGTTGCAAGACATTGGCAGTGGACTGGGCTTATAATGAGAATATCGTAAGCTCATCGGAGTTTGGGTTTTAAGAGACATGTAACTCTTGACAACTCTGTTGGCCTCGACTTTGACACTCCATTAGATCTAAACAGCAATTTTCTCTAAATCAAAGCTAATTGGCCGGGCAAATGCTCGGCCAGTTAGTTTTGATTCAAATATATTATTGAAGAGTGTTGGCAGCCTGATTTTTATTATCTTTCCTCTAAAAAGGTTAAGGTTGCCCGAATTATCTGCCAAATTAAAGCAATGATTATCAATAGATGTTGAGTATTGTCTTCAAATTAAGCGATATGGCCATACGAGTCAAGGCGTAAGCGATGACTGTCAGATTTAAGATTTTTACTTTCCTCTACAGGCTCTGCGTCACTATGTCGGTGTCCAAATCCCACCGGAAGCGTCAGCAAATTTGCGAACCGCGTTCATGAGTCAAGCACAAAGATAATTACTTTGCAACCGGGGGTATATCGGATGGCCTAAACGGCCATAGACGATTCTAGCTGTTCTATCTGCTGCTGTATCAGCCGCTGTTCTTCGAGGCGCTTGAGGTAGATGTCGATGAAGTTCTCCTCGTACTTGAGCATGTGCCATATGGCGACAAGGATTTTGCGGGCGATGGCCACCTGTATCTTCATTTTGCTTTTCTTCTTGACGGTTACCTGGACATAGCTGAAGTTGCTGAAGAAGCAGTTGCGGGTTCTTGATGCGACCCATGAGCATTCTACGAACGTGAGTTCGGGATAAGGAATGGCCTAAAAAAGACGAATCGGCAGCTTGAAA
>ERZ1106943.272-NODE-272-length-72238-cov-3.515717_pt1 | contig 72238 bp, 68 predicted proteins | sample MGYA00403671_ERZ1106943 | MGnify/ENA primary metagenome ERZ1106943 (study PRJEB35170, sample SAMEA104062427) | human gut metagenome | biome: human gut; feature: human-associated habitat; material: faeces | place: Denmark | collected 2012-06-14 ...
AACAGTCTTTTGGCTGCAAAAAGTTTTGATGTATATGAAGATCATATTTAATGAAGGAATCGTTTTATCCATTGTCGCGACCGGAGCAATCTTTATTTATACGCTTGGCTCGTTCGATATCAGTTTGGGAGCGGCAACTCTGTTTTCGGCAACGATCGGTGTTGTAACGTATAATGCGACCGAAAGTATTGTACTTATGATTGCTGTGATCATGCTTACTGGTATCGGATGTTCACTGCTGAATTCGGTACTGGCATCTATTTTTCATATACCTGTATTTGTGACCACAGTAGCAATGATGTCGGTTTTATCGGCAGTAGCATCACAGATCATTACCACAAAAGGCGGTGCAGTCGGTGGAATCAGTATTCCGAGCGAAGTAGTAAAAGGACTGGATACATCCGGGTTCAAGATTCTTGTGCTGGTTGTCTGGGTTTTAGTTTGTACGTTTATTTTTAACTATACAAAGTTTGGAAGATGTGAAAAATTTGTTGGTGGAAATCCGATCTGCGCACAGCTTTCGGGAATCAAATATAACACGTATGCGATTCTTGGATTTTTTCTGGCAGGAATCGGTGTGGGAATCGGGGCATTTATGACGTTAGTGTATACGCCATCGGTAACGACAACGACTGCTGGAGATATCGGAATGAATATTATGGTAGCAATCGTTTTTGGCGGTATGCCGATTTCTGGTGGTGCCCGATCAAAGATATACGCGGCAGTTGTCGGTGGCTTTTCCTATATTGTACTTAACAATATACTGGATCTTTTGATAGAGTCCACTTCGGGATATGGGATCACACAGATCATCAGTGCAGTATTTTTCCTGGTGGTTGTATATGTCGCCAGTGTAAATTACCGTTCTGAGATGCTTCCGAGATAACGATGTATTTAACACATAGCTGTTAAAGATAAATTTTAAGAAATTAAACACAGGGAGGTAACAATTTATGAAACGAGCAATGCAAAGATTTTTAAGTCTGGGAGTGGCAATCGTTCTGTCATTTACCATGCTCACGGGATGTGGAAACAGTAATGATGCAAAAGGTGAGTCAAGTGAAGAACCGGCTGCGGCAAGCGACGGTGTAAAAATCGGTGTTCTGGTGCAGGATGTAAGTGGAGAAGAGGCGTTAGGATTCCGTGCATACTATGAAGATTATGTTGAAAAACAGTATGATGTAACCTTTACATATACCGAGGAACTGACGGATGCGGCAAGTGAAAAGTCTGCAATCGAAAAGTTTGCTTCACAGGGGTATCAGGCGGTCATATCTTTTTCCAGCAATGACCGTGCACTGCAGATTGAAACCTGCGAGGAAAATAAGATTTATTATGTAGTTGCAGCGGGTAACTTAGACGAGGATCAGTATGAAAAATATAAAACCTATGAATATTTTGTAGGACAGGTCGGACCGAGCATGGATACAGAGTATCAGGCAGGTGTAGAGATGGGAAAATATTTTGCGGATAAGGGTATAAAAACCGTTGCTGTTTACGGAGCATTTATTCCGAATCCGATGCATGTATATCGCGTTGCAGGAGTGCTGTCCGGTCTGGGACTTTCTTATGGAGGAGCAACCGAAGAGGCAGATGTAGTGGGTCAGATTTTTGCGGATCAGAGTCTGGATCTGTCAAAGATTACCGGGGACATTCAGGTAGTTTCCTATCTGCAGGGGTATGGAGATACTACAACGGACGAGATCAATGCAGCTATTCAGGCAAATCCGGAGGCGTTTATCTCTGTTGGTATGGCAACAACATTTTTTACACAGCAATTAAATGCGGCAGGTATCGAATTTTCTGATATTGATTCCTTTACAAATGGAAATGGTGAAGCAATTAAGAGCGGAAAACTAGTATATCTTGCAGGTAAGTATTCTTCCAGTGTAGGACCGGCTTTTGCACTTGTTATGAATGCTGTGAATGGAAATGTGATCCGTGATGCAGAGGGAAATGCAATTTCTGTCAGCCAGAATTATCTTGTGGCAACGGACGAGGAGAGCTTTGACAAGTATTACGTGACAGATAATGGAGATAATCCGATTTACAATAAGGAAACACTGGATACGATCATTGGTGATTCTGTGACCAGTGAAGATATTATCAAGCTTGCTGAATCAAAATAGAGGGGCTTTTTAGATAGCACGGCTCCCCCCCAAAAAAAGAGCCGTGCGTTCTCAGAAGAGATGAAAGAGTTCATCTTTTCTGAGAGGTATTGATACCAATTTCCCAAAAAAGAAAAGAAAAGAGGAGATAGATAATGAGTAAAAAAGCAAAAAAGCACTGGATGAAAAATGTAGCCGGAGCACTGGTGATCCCTGTATTTGCGGCAGTGTTGCTGCAGGGGATCTGTATGGCAAATGGAAGAACGATGATCGTGAATATGGTCAGTTTTGACAATTTTATGGTTTATACGGCGATCGTCATGATTACAACGATCGCATTGTCTGTGAATTTAAATAGTGGACGATTTGATTTTTCGCTGGGTTCTATGGCAATTCTTTCTTCGGTTCTGGGCGCAAAGATCAGCTATGGTATTCTCGGCGGAGGAAGCGGAAGCGCACTGCTCATGCTGATACTGACCATAATTTTTGGAATGCTGCTTGGGCTGTTATCTGGATTATTGTATATTGCGTTACGCTTGCCTCCAATCATCACATCTCTTGGCGTTACACTTATTTATGAAGGAATTATTTTCACGATCACCGAGGGACGTTATGTCATGAAAGAAGTGCAGAATGCATCTATGACGGCATTTACCGGAAATTGGATCTATGCAGCCATTATTATTGCAGCCGTTTTAGTGATCTGCATTGTGATCTTCGATTATACAAAGTTCGGCTATGATTATAATGCTTTAAAAAACGGGCAGAAAGTTGCCGTAAATACTGGAACGAAAGAGATCTTCAATGCGGTCGGCTGCTATGTGATCTGCGGCGGACTTATGGGATTAGTCGGATATTTAAATGCGGCAAGAAATGCAACGATCAATGGCGGACAGCTTAATTTTGGTTCCATCAGTATTATGTTTACTGCGTTTTTACCGATGTTTATCGGTTCGTATATCAGCAGATTTACCAATGAGAAAATCGGTTTTTTGATTGCGGCGGTATGTATGTCCATGCTGAATTCTACATTTGCGGTATTTTCAAATGAGGTAAGCGCTTCCATGCAGGCAATCATCAATGCGGTACTGTTAGTAGTTTTCCTGATCTATCTGAGCAACGAGCATTTACTTGCAGAGCTTTTTGGCAGAAAAAACAAACAGAAGACGGAGGGAAAATAATATGATCAATTTAATGAAACAGCCCTTTTTTCTTTCAGAAAAGGATATTGAATGGGTGGAAAATACAAAAAAGCATATGACGCTTGAGGAAAAAATAGGACAGTTGTTTGTACCGATCGGATATTCAGGGGAAGCAGAATATCTCGATCAGGTCATGCTTGCACATCACATCGGAGGAATCATGTATCGGTGCGGAAAGGCAGAGGAGATGCAGCAGACACATCGGTATCTTCAGGAAAATAGTAAGATCCCGCTTTTGATTGGTGCGAATCTTGAGGATGGCGGCTGCGGGATTGCTGTTGATGGGACACAGTATGGTAAGCAAATGCAGGTGGCTGCAACCGGGGACGTAGAGGATGCTTACAGACTTGGAAAAGTAAGCTGCAGTGAAGGTGCTGCGGTTGGATGTAATTGGGCATTTGCGCCTGTTGTGGATATAGACAGAAACTGGAGAAATCCGATTACCAATGTGCGTACCTATGGAAATGATCCGGACAGAGTGTTGGCGTATGGATGTAATTACATGAAAGCCGCAAAGGAAGAAAATGTGCTGGTTGCAATCAAGCACTTTCCGGGAGATGGGTGTGATGAGGTAGATCAGCATATCCTCACCAGTGTCAATGATCTTTCATGCGAGGAATGGGATAAGACGTATGGAAAAATTTATAAAGGTCTGATCGATGCAGGAGCGCAGACCGTAATGGTAGGTCATATTGCACAGCCGGCATATCAGAAAAAATACAATCCTGATTTTCCCAAGAAATTAGTACCGGCATCTTTGTCTCCGGAGCTTTTAAAGGGCCTTCTTCGTCAAAAACTGGGATTCAACGGGCTGATCGTTACAGATTCTACCTGTATGGTTGGTTTCAGCAGCGCAATGAAGCGTGAAAAGGCAGTGCCGTATGCAATAGAAGCAGGCTGTGATATGTTTTTGTTTAATAAAGATCTGGAAGAAGATTACCAGTATATGTTAAATGGTTACAAACAGGGTATCCTGTCTGAACAGCGTCTGGATGAAGCACTGACAAGAATACTGGCAACGAAAGCGGCACTTGGTCTGCATAAAAAGAAAAAAGAAGAAATTGTTCCGGCGGTATCTGCATTGGAGATCTTAAAATCAAAAGAACATGAAGCATGGGCGAAGAAAAGTGCAGATACGGCGGTGACGCTGGTAAAAGATACCGCAAAGCTCTTGCCTCTCAGTCCGAAGAAAGTGAAAAAGGTATTGCTTGAAATCATGGGAGATTTCCCATCAAACGAAAGAGTAGTTAAAAGTTTTGAGGAATGTTTAATGAAAGAAGGTTTTTTGGTAGAGCGGTATGAACATGAAAATTTTGAAACTGCAAAATTTGATGTAGAAACGTTTAAGAAGAACTATGATCTGGTGATCTATATCGGCAATGTAGAAAATGCTTCGAATAAAGTGACAAACCGTTTATCATGGTTCACATTCTGGGGCAATGGCAATAATGTACCCTGGTTTGTGGAGGAAAGACCGACATTGTTTATCAGTCTGGCAAATCCTTATCATCTGGTGGATGTTCCGATGATAAAAACTTATATCAATGCTTATTCCAATAGTGAGTATGCCATTGAGAGCGTTGTTGATAAGCTTATGGGAAGAAGCAGTTTTACCGGAAAAAGTCCGGTAGATCCATTTTGCGGAAAAGAATATTTAAAATGGTAGTGAAAGGGAATTTATGGAAAAAAATACAGAATTACTAAACAAAGCATTGCATTTACTGCCGGAGGTGAGAAAAACAAAGATCGTACCCCCAAAAGGGCAGAGTTTTTTTGAACCGCTCGGTAAGGATGGAATGGTGGAGATCGATTTTGGCAGACACATGGTCGGATATCTGCATTTGAAGTTGGGATATATCAATTCGCATCCAGATGCACCGGTCTGGTTAAAAATTTATTTTGCAGAATCTAAAAAAGAATTGGAAGAAAAGGTGGAAAATTATGATGGCTGGATCTGTTCTGGCTGGGTACAGCAGGAGCAGATCCATGTGGATGTGATCCCGGCAGAGATAGAGCTTCCGAGAAGATATGCGTTTCGATATGTAAAGATAGAGGTTTTGGATATCAGTAGTAAATTTGAACTTACGATAGATGATGCTTATGTGGAAGCGGTATCTTCTGCGGATGAAACTACACTGATTCCATATGAAAGTACGGACAAAGAACTGGTTGCGATTGACCGGATTGCATGTAATACGCTGCATGATTGTATGCAGCAGGTATTTGAGGATGGACCAAAGCGTGACCGGAGATTATGGATCGGAGATCTGCGTTTGCAGGCACTTGCCAATTATGAAACCTATCGAATGAATGACATGGTAAAAGGCTGTCTGTATCTGTTTGCAGCACTTCCTATGGAAAATGGACAAGTGGGAGCCTGCGTATTCATGGAACCGGAACCGGAAGTAGATGATACTTGTATGTTTGATTATTCTTTACTTTTTATCCCGACACTTTGGGATTATTATCAGGAAACCGGTGACAGACAGGCACTCGAAGAATTATGGCTGACGGTAAAACAGCAGTTAAAACTTGCAGAAGAGCGGGTGGATGAAGATGGGATCGTAGCAGACAGTGATGTTTTGGGCTGGTGTTTTCTCGACTGGTCATTGGAACTGAATAAACAGGCAGGAGCCCAGGGAGTGCTGTTGTATGCATTGAAAGCGGCAATCCGGATTGCAGGAGAACTAAAGGAAGATCGCGAAGCGGAAATGATGCAGAAAAAGTATGATCTTTATTGCGGAGCAGCAAAAAAATATTTTTGGGATGAAAAACAGAAGCTTTTTGTGAGTGGAAAAGACAGACAGGTTTCCTATGCAAGTCAGGTATGGCTGATACTTGGTGGTGCTGCGAATCAAAAAGAGGGCATCAATATTTTACATAGGGTAGCACAGCATCAAAATGCAGTGCGTATCGTTACTCCATATATGTATCATTATTATATTGAGGCGTTTTTGCAGTGCGGGGAAAAAGAGGAAGCACTTCAGATTATGAAAACATATTGGGGAGGAATGGCAAAGCAGGGGGCTGACACCTTCTGGGAGCTGTATGATCCGAAGAATCCGGAAGCATCTCCGTATGGCGGAACCATTGTGAACAGTTATTGCCATGCATGGAGCTGTGCTCCGGCGTATTTTCTCAGGAGATATTATACAGGTAAATTGGTAAATGGCAGGTGAGAACATGAAAAAAATAAGAAATAAAGTGTTAGTAATGATCACAATATTTGTGGCAATATTTATTCTGAATGTAGCAACTGCAATTTATGCCCAATATAATGTGACAATGGCTGGAGAGAAGATCACGGAATATTATATTCCGATACAGACCGAGATTTTTACGATACAAAAAAGTATGGAAAGAGGACAGAAATATTTAAATATCATTAGTCTGTATGATAATGCGGATCTTCGCGCACAACTAGAGAGTGCCCTGTCAGAGGAGATAGAGACCATTCATGCAAGTGAAACAAAAGTGGACTCCTATTTATCAGGGATAGAAGATGAAAAATTAGAAAGTGCGATGCGTGCATATACAGATTTTCTGGAAGAAGTGATCGTGCAGTTTACAGCGATACAGGAATATGTGGATGAGGGAGATTTTGAGAATGCCAATACGGCACTTGGAGTCGAATTTCAGAGTCTTGTAACAGAGAAGGGAGAGTCGGCAGAAACGGAGCTGACCAAAGCACTGGAAGCTGGAATTACAAGATCGTCGAAGGAGTATAGCGGTGCGATGCAGATCAATCTGCGTGTAACCATTCTGCTGTTGGGAATCTTTGCTGTGGTGGCAGTCATAGTCTGGCTAATCGCAAAAAAAACGGTGAGCGATCCGGCAAGTCATGCAAGCACCCAGTTAAATGATATAATAGACGGCATTAATCAGATGCGCGGAGATCTGACAGAGCGCATAGATGTGGTTTCTAAAGATGAGATCGGGCAGTTATCAGAAGGAATCAACAATTTTATCATACAGCTTCAGGTAGTCATGCAGAAAGTAAAATTGCAGTCGGAACAGATGGAGCAGTCCTTAAAAGAAATGGATCGTGAAGTCAGCAGTTCCGATGAAAATGTGAATAGTGTGGCTGCAGTTATGCAGCAGATCACTGCCAGTATGGAGGAAATAACCGCTACCATTGAAGGACTAAGCGGGAATACGCAGGATATTTTAAAATCGGTAAACAGTGTCAATGACCAGACGAAAGAAGGAGTTGCGCTGGCGACTGATATTAAGGCACTTGCGATCGGGATCAAGGAGGAGACCGAAAAGAAAAAAGATGAGATCCATGACATTATGTCGGAAAAACAGCAGATTTTGCATACATCGATCGAAGACAGCCGGAAGATAGAAAACATCAACAATCTCACGAATGATATTTTAGAGATTGCAAGCCAGACAAATTTACTTGCGCTTAACGCATCAATCGAAGCGGCACGGGCTGGAGAAGTGGGAAAAGGATTTGCAGTCGTTGCAGATGAGATACGACAACTTGCGGAAAACAGTAAAAATACAGCAAACGATATTCAGGGGATCAGTCAGCTTGTGATCTCTGCAGTGAATAAGCTGATGGAGAACGCACAGGATCTGATGGGATTTATGCAGGAAAGAGTGCTCGATGATTATGTTGGGTTTGAAGGTGCGGCGGATATGTATTACGAAAAAGCAGAGCATATGGATCATATTATGGGCATTTTTGATATGAATATCGCACAACTGCGTCAGACCATGGAAAAGATCACAGAAGGAACTACGAATATCACCGTGGCGGTAGGGGAAAATGCAACCGGTGTCAGTACGGTAACGGAAAATGTTACAAGCCTTGCGGGTTCGATTACCGTGATCCACGGACAGGCGGCAAAAAATATGGAGTCGTCGGAAAATCTGATGTCTGAATTAAAACGGTTTAAAAAAATATAGAAAATAAGGACAGTTTTTTGGTCTAATCAGAGCCTAAAAAACTGTCCTTATTTTTGTTATTCTTAGCTCATCAACAGGAGATAAAGGAGAGCCGAACATGGATAGGAAATATTATCTGGCAGTCGATATCGGGGCTTCCAGCGGCCGCCATATGCTTTCCCATCTGGAGGACGGAAAGATGGTGTTAGAGGAGATCTACCGTTTCCCGAATGGGATGACAGAAAAGGACGGACATAAGATCTGGGATGTTGATCAGTTGTTCAAAGAAATCCTTGCCGGGATGAAAAAATGTGCTTTGGCAGGAAAAATCCCATACAGCATGGGAATCGACACCTGGGCAGTGGATTTTGTTTTGCTGGATGCCAAAGATAAAAGGATCGGGGACGCAGTTGCGTATCGTGATGGAAGAACTGCGGGGATGGACGAGAAAGTTTATGAACACATTCCGGAAGAAATGCTCTATCAGAAAACCGGAATACAAAAACAGATTTTTAATACGATCTATCAGTTGATGGCGGTAAAGGAACAAACGCCCCAACAGTTAAAAAAAGCGAAAACTATGCTGATGATTCCGGATTATTTTCATTTTCTTCTGACCGGAAAAAAGGTACAGGAATATACGAATGCGACAACGACACAGCTTGTAGATCCGAAGACGAAGGATTGGGACCGGGAGTTGATTGAGAAACTTGGCTATCCGGAAGAAATTTTTGAAAAGATCAAAAGTCCGGGTTATGAAGTGGGTGAACTTACAGAGAAAATTAGAGAAAAGGTTGGATTTAACTGTAAAGTGGTTCTTCCGCCGACACACGACACCGCCTCTGCGGTCGTTGCAGTTCCGACACAGGAGGATCATGCACTTTATATTAGTTCCGGAACATGGTCACTTATGGGAACCGAACTGATGCAGGCAGACTGCAGGAAAGAGAGCAGACAGTGTAATCTGACAAATGAGGGTGGATATGATTATCGGTTCCGCTATCTGAAAAATATCATGGGACTCTGGATGATCCAGTCGGTACGCAAAGAGATCGCACCGGACATGAGTTTTGGAGAAATCTGTGAACTTGCGTCAAAGGAGGATATTTCTTCCATTGTAGATGCAAATGATGCGAGATTTTTAGCACCGGGAAATATGATGGAGGAAGTAAAAAAGGCGTGCAGGGAATCCACGCAGCAGATACCGGAAACGATCGCGGAGGTGGCGGCAGTCATCTACAACAGCCTTGCGGAGTGTTATGCGGCTACGGTCAAGGAGATCGAGGCACTGACAGGAAGAGAGTACCGCCAGATCCACATTGTGGGCGGAGGCGCAAATGCACGGTATTTAAATGAACTTACTGCAAAATCGACCGGCAAAAAAATATATGCGGGACCGACGGAAGCTACGGCAGTCGGCAACATCGCTACACAGATGATCGCGGCGGGAGCGTTAAAAGATTTAAAAGAAGCAAGACAGTGTATTTTTGAATCATTTGAAATCCATGAATTTTAAGAGAGAAGGAGAAGAACTATGACAGGATACGAAGCAGCAAAAGAAAAATATAAAGCACTTGGCGTTGATGTAGAAAAAGCAATGGAAACTTTAAAAAACGTTCCGGTTTCTCTGCATTGCTGGCAGTTGGACGATGTGATTGGATTTGATAATGACGGCGGACTGACCGGCGGAATCCAGACAACGGGCAATTATCCAGGACGCGCAAAAACGCCGGAACAGCTTATGACAGATATGGAAGAAGCCATGAAACTTATGCCTGGAACAGCGAAATTAAATATCCATGCATCTTATGCGATTTTTGAGCCGGGTGAATTTGCAGACCGGAATGCCTTAGAGCCGAAGCATTTTGCAAAGTGGGTGGAATTTGCGAAAAAGCATCACATGGGTATTGATTTTAATCCGACATTTTTCTCACATGAAAAGGTAAAAAACGGTCTGACTTTATCCAGTCCGGATGAGGAGACCAGAAAATTCTGGATTGATCATGGAAAAGCATGTATTCGCATTTCCGAGTATTTTGCAAAAGAGACGGGAATGCCATGTGTTATGAATATCTGGACGGGAGACGGATTTAAGGATGTTCCGGCGGATCGTATGGGACCGCGTATGCGTTATAAGGATTCCATCGAACAGATTTTATCCGAGCCGTATGATAAAAATCTTGTAAAACCATGCGTGGAGTCTAAGGTGTTCGGAATCGGTGTGGAATCCTATACGGTGGGATCAGCGGAATTTACGCTGAGCTTTGCGGCACTTCATGACGGCTGTATGCCGCTGATGGACAACGGACATTATCATCCGATGGAATATGTGTCCGATAAGATCCCGGCAATGCTCTGTTTCTATCCAGAATTTGCGCTTCACATTACAAGAGGTGTGCGCTGGGATTCCGACCATGTCCTGATCTTAGATGATGAGACGAAGGAGATGGCAAAGGAGATTGTAAGAAACGATGCGTTTGACCGTGTTTATATGGCTCTCGATTATTTTGATGCGAGCATTAACCGTATTTCTGCACTTGCAACGGGATTCAGAAGCTGGCAGAAGGCACTTCTTATGGCACTCTGCACACCAAACGAAATGTTGAAAGAACTTCAGGATACAAACCAGATGAGCAAACTTATGGTTATGAATGAAGCAGTAAAGATGCTTCCAATCGGAGAGATCTGGGAGGAATACTGCCGCAGAGAAGGTGTTGCGGACGATCTGCATTTCTTTGATGAGATTGAAAAGTATGAAAATGAAGTATTAAAAAAGCGAATTTAGCATGATATGGACAAAATCAGAGAGAGAGGAAAACAAGAGATGAAATTTTTAGATGCAGAATTTGTACAGGGATTTATCCGTATGGCAAATGACGGATGGGAACAGGGATGGCATGAAAGAAACGGCGGAAACCTGTCTTATCGTGTGAAACCGGAAGAAGTGGAGCTGGTAAAAGAAAATTTTTCCATAAACGAATGGCAGCCGATCGGAACATCTGTTCCAAATCTGGCGGGAGAATATTTTCTGGTGACCGGAAGTGGAAAATATTTCCGAAATGTGATCTTAAAGCCGGAGGATTCCATCTGCATGATCAAACTGGACGATAAGGGAGAAAATTACCGAATTGTCTGGGGACTTGTAAATGGAGGAAGACCGACTTCAGAACTTCCGAGTCATCTGATGAATCTGGAGGTAAAGAAGTTAAAAAATCCGAATTACCGTGTGGTATATCATGCGCATACGACAAACATTATCGCACTGACCTTTGTGCTTCCGTTAGAAGATGAGGTTTTTACCAGAGAACTCTGGGAGATGGCGACCGAGTGTCCTGTTGTATTTCCGGACGGGATCGGTGTTGTGCCGTGGATGGTTCCGGGCGGCAGAGAGATCGCAGTTGCAACCAGTGAACTGATGAAAAAATATGATCTTGCAATCTGGGCGCATCATGGTATGTTTGCGGCAGGTGAGGATTTTGATCTGACGTTTGGTCTGATGCATACAGCAGAAAAATCGGCGGAGATTCTTGTAAAAATGCTCTCTATGAGACCGGATAAATTACAGACGATCACGCCGGATAATTTCCGTCAGCTTGCAAGGGATTTCGGAGTCACTCTGCCGGAAAAATTCTTATATGACAAATAATTAAGAAACAGTAATAAAAATACATAGTCAGGAGGAAAAAAACTATGGCAAACAGATTTGTATTAAACGAGATTTCTTATCATGGAGCAGGAGCAATAGAAGAGATCGGGGCAGAATCAACAGGAAGAGGATATAAAAAGGCATTTGTATGTTCAGATCCGGATCTGGTTAAGTTCGGAGTAACAAAAAAGGTACTGGATGTATTGGAAAAGGCAGGGATTGCTTATGATCTGTATTCTAATATCAAACCGAATCCGACAGTGGAAAATGTTAAGACGGGTGTAGCGGCATTTAAACAGTCCAAAGCAGATTATATTGTGGCAATTGGCGGCGGATCTTCAATGGACACTGCAAAAGCGATCGGTATCATTATCGCCAATCCGGAGTTTGAGGATGTTGTAAGCTTAGAAGGCGTTGCACCGACAAAAAATAAATCCGTTCCGATTTTTGCAGTGCCGACAACAGCCGGAACAGCAGCAGAGGTAACGATCAATTATGTCATTACGGATGCTCGGAAGAATCGGAAAATGGTGTGTGTCGATCCGAAAGATATTCCGGTGGTCGCATTTGTTGATCCGGATATGATGTCAACTATGCCGAAAGGCCTTACTGCGGCAACCGGAATGGATGCTCTGACACATGCGATTGAGGGATATATTACTGCAGGAGCCTGGGAACTGTCTGATATGTTTCATTTGAAGGCGATCGAGATCATTTCCCGTTCTCTTCGTGCGGCAGTGGAGAATAAACCGGAAGGCAGAGCGGATATGGCACTCGGTGAATATGTGGCAGGTATGGGATTTTCGAATGTTGGTCTTGGAATTGTTCATTCTATGGCACATCCACTTGGTGCATTATACGATACGCCGCATGGTGTGGCAAATGCGATCCTTCTGCCAACCGGAATGGAATATAATGCATCGGTATCAGGAGAAAAATATCGTGAGATCGCACGCGCTATGGGAGTAGAAGGCGTGGACGATATGTCACAGGAAGAGTATAGACAGGCAGCGATTGATGCCGTAAAGAAGCTGTCACAGGACGTTGGAATTCCGGCAGATTTAAAAGATATCGTAAAGAAAGAAGACATTTCATTCCTTGCCCAGTCCGCATACGATGACGCATGCAGACCTGGCAATCCGAGGGAAACAAGTGTAGAAGAGATCACAAAATTATACGAATCTCTTTTATAATTCTTATATTAGGTATTTCTATTCATCAACCATTCAGGCACTCAGAGTATTTCTGGGTGCCTGAGTCATTTTTTAAAATCTTGAAATTCTTTTGGAGAACATCCGTATTTTTGGTGAAATTTTTTATAGAAAAAAGTTACATTCTCATATCCGGATTCGTTTGCAATCATGGATATGGGTAAGCTGGTGTCTTGGAGCAGATTAGCGGCTACACTCAGGCGTTTTTCCTGCACCAACTGAATATAGTTCATGCCGATATGTCTTTTTAAAAGCAGGGACACATAGTTTGGGCTGATGTGGAAAAAGTCAGCGACTGATTTCTGCGTGCAGGTTTTATAATTACTTTTGATATAGCGGATAATTGAAGCAACTGGTGTGTGCGTGACGGAATCCTGTTCAGTTGTAAGGTCATTTTCATACACATTGATAAGCTCTGCCATGATGACATAGAACAGATGATAGAGGATGTCTCTGGAATTGATCGATGGATCAAAGCATTCGCAGAAAAATTCCTGAAAGAACAGTTGGATTCTGCGGTTGTTTTCTGAGTGGAACAGCAGGTGGTGGAGGTGGTCTGTCTGTTCATTGATGGCATTGATAAAAAAGTTGGAAAGGATGCTGTCTTTGGAAAATTCCGAAAACAGATGATCCGTTAAAAATTCCTTCGCAATCATAATGCTGATCATAATATCCCGTCTTTGACAGTTGGAAAACAAAAAACGGTTGTAAAGCCTGTAAAATCAATGCTTGCAGCCGTTTTTTGTTTCGTAGCGATATGTGCTATTGTGCTATATTTTTACACTATGGTAAATTTATTTCTTTTGTCTGCTTGATGATGCTTCGCATCGTAGATTTTTTGATGAATTCATAGTCTGTCCGAAAACCAAAAGTTTTGTGTAATGAATCTGTTATTTCCGTTCGGGTGTAGGACGGAACGTAGCCATTAGCGGTATTTAACAGAGTCATTTTCATGGAGCGTAAAGTCTCGATGAGCTGCTCTGTTGTATAGCTGTTTCCTATTTTTTTCTCTAACAGGCGGTAGAGAAGAAGGCTGATATAGCAGGTTATGAAATGTGCCTTAATCCGGTCATCTCTTCTGACATACACAGGTCTGGCTTCGAATTCAGTTTTCATGATTCTGAAGTTCTCCTCGATTTCCCAGCGCTGCTTGTTAATCTTTATGATTTCCTCGATATTTCCCTCAAGATTTGTCATTACTGCGTAGAAGCCATCGTAAAGTTCTTCTTTGGCTATCTGTTCCACGTCAATTTCATATACTTTCTTTTCTGCAATCTCACCATCGTTTGTTACGGCAGTATTTTTTACAAAGCGCATAGGATCATTTTGATTTTTCCCCTTTCTCTTTTTGCAAGGAGAACTGATAATCCTCTCTGCGCGCTCAATTTGGCGTGACCGGATTCTTTGCTGATAAGCTTTATATTTCGGAGAGTATGTAACGATTAGAGTCTCATCCAGATCTCCGGTAACAACAGGAACTTCTTTGTAGTAAATGGAGTGAAAAACGTCTTCATCGGTTTCGTCTAAAGTCCTGATATCTATAAAATCTGCCGAACCAACTTTTCTGAACTGCGTTGGATTCAGGGCAATATCACGGTCTTCTTGTTTCATCTTTTTAAGGGAATGCGTGATGACATAAACCCGATTTCCGATGCTGTTAAACGCCCGGTTATTGGCACTTCCAAGACCGGCATCCGAACAGAAAATAAATTCACTACAATTAAAATCTTTTATGATTTCCTTCTCCAATGGCTTGAGTGTTGTCTGCTCGTTTTGATTACCCGGAAAAATATCAAATGCAAGTGGAATGCCGTCGGCATCCATAAATAGCCCCATACCGACAATCAGGTTTGGACGGTTTTCTTTGCTTTTTCCATAGTGCTTCAAGCCGCTTTCTTCCTCAATCTCAAAGTAATAATTCGTACAGTCATAGTAAAGTATCTTCTGATTTCTTGGATGGATGAAGTTTGAATTTTTGTATAGTTCACTTTGGATAAAATCGGATTCTTCTGCGATGACAGACAAAGCCATGTAAACATCCTGAATCTCATACTTTGGTGGTTCGAGCAGAGTTTTACAAAAGTTATAGCTGCTGAGCTTGCTTGAAGGAGAGAGAACCCTTGCGTAAACGAGATCAGTAAGAATCGCATGAAGATCATACTTAAATTTATGGCATCCTTTAATCACACGGCAGATGTTATCAAGACGGAGTTCTGTGCATAGTTGTTGAAGGAACAGATAACCGGCATGAAAGGAACGTGCCTTGTTCATAGGAATGCAGGCAGCCTGCGAGAATTCAACCGTAACTTTCCCAGTGCGCTCATTGTAGAGTTCGGTTTCTTTGGCGGCTTCGCTTTTAGCCCAGGCCATAAGTTTTTCATCATCACCATTGAACTGTTCCAACAAAGAGTTGTATTTTCCGAGCTTTTTATAGATACGAGAAGATGATTTCCCGTCTTCTTTTCGGAATGACTGATAAATGTAAACATCTTTATTGTTTTTACTACCTGTAACTGCAATATACATAACACAAAATTCTTTTTCTTTTAAGCATACAACACTATTACAAACAAGTGCATAGTAAAACGAAAAAATTGACATAAAAAATGTAGGTTTTATGCGACCTGCGATAACTTTTTTAAATATTCAACTGTTAAACTCCCGAGTAGTGGGGAACAAAACGATCCACCATCGAATTGGCTTACATTTTCGGGGGAGAAACTTACACTTTCGTAAGATTGCGGTTTCTTCAATTTGCACTTCAATATGCAGTGTGTTAAAATATACATTAGTCCTAACTAACCAAAGAACAAAAATATATCGTAGAAAATGTACGGACTGGGAGTGGAAGAAATGAAAGTATATGAATTTGGAGATCAGGAGAAGCCGGTTATCATGCTCTTTCCGGGAACCTGCTGTTACTGGAAAAATAATTTCGGACATGTTCTCGACCTTCTGCAGCAGCACTTTTACACGCTTGTGGTAAGCTACAGCGGATTTGATGAGACAGAGAACACGACGTTTGTTTCCGAACTGGATGAGACAGAAAAGATCGAAGCGTTTATCAAAGAACGGTTTGACGGGAAAATATTTGCGGCATACGGCTGCTCACTCGGAGGTTCGGTCGTATCTTTGCTGGTGAGCCGGCAGAATGTCCATATCGATCATGCGATGATCGGTTCCAGCGATATGGATCAGGCGCCAAAGTGGCTGGCAAAATTAGAGACAGCGCTCATGATACCGGTGTTTTATCCGCTGATTACCGGAAATGGAAGCTCCGGATTGAAAAAGAAACTGGAGAAGAAAATGAACGAGGAAAGCGACAGATCCGAGTACATAAAGAAATTTATGAAAATGATGGGAATAAACAGCGGGATGGATTTTTCCTTTATTTCCAGGGAATCGATGAAAAATCAGTTCTGCACGGATCTCTATACGAAAGTCGGCACCAAGATCGAGGTGCCGGGAACCGTCATTCATGTATTTTACGCGAAGAAAATGGGAGAGAAATATTTGAAACGGTATTTCAAGTATTTTGCGAATCCGGACATCCGGGAATTCGACCTGCAGCATGAGGAGCTGCTGTTGGATGAAAAACGGTGGACAAAGGAAGTTTGCAAAGCGTGCGGGATATAAAAAACAGTTAAGAATCATAAGAAAATAAAGCATCTGCTCCGGTTGGACCGAAGCGCACATTTTGTCGTTCTGTGGTTGTCGCAGAGCGGCTTTTGTGCTATATTAGAGAAAAGAAATGGATGAATATTACATTAGATGGAGGAAACGTCTCATGGGGAAGAATCGTAAGAAATTCGCAATTCTTTTTTCAGTAATGGCACTTACCGCGTTACTGGTCGTAGAATTGTACATTATGATCAATGATTCACAAAGTTATATTAACATGGCGATCGTAGCGGTGATCATGCTGGTGCTCGTATATCTTCTTGTGAATATAATCCTGCGGCAGAGCGAGGAACGTCAGAAAAAAATGGAAGAACTTTATGAGGAGGTTTTTAAATCGCAGAAGGCATCCTATCTGTTGTTACGGAAGCATTTTACGGAAATAGAAAAACAGATCGGTGAAGCCAGAAAAGAAGTGAAAGCACCTAAGGATGAGATCATCTCGATCCAGAAGGCAATCGCGAAGATCACGATCAGCCGCAGTAAGGAAAACACAGATGCGCTTATGAACAGCAATGACAGAATGATGGAGAAAGTATATGGTTTCGAAAATCTGTTAGAGCAGTCCAACAAAGAGCTGCTGGCACAGCAGAAAGAGATGTTGGACGAGATGAGCCATGAACTGGCGGATCTGTTCCGGAAGATGGAAAAAGAACTGCCGGAGCAGCTCGCGGAAGCAGCAGAGGTAATAAGCGAACCGGACATCATGCCGGATGTTGACGAGGTGGAGCCGGAGATCATTCCGACCGAGGACGCGGATGAAGATGTCATCACCGAGCCGGAACTGATCCCTGCCGAAGACGAAGTATCTGAGGTGATCGAGGAAGAGGAGCCGATGGCAGAGCCGGAAATTTCAGCAGATGCGGGACAGACCGAAGAACCGGTTGTAATGGATGATCCGAACAAGATGATGAGCCCGGATGATATCGCGGCACTGCTTGCAGGTATGCAGAGCGAGCCGGAGCCGACACCAGAGCCAGAAGCTGAAGTTCAGCCGGAACCGACATTAGAGCCGGAAGTTATGGCGGAACCGGAAGCAGCACCAGCTCCTGAGGCAGAGACAGTAGCCGAACCAGAGCCGGAAACTCAGCCAGAACCGGAAGCAGCACCGGAACCGGTTCAGGAAGAGGCACCGCATCCGAAGTCAGCGCTTGAGGCACTTGCAAAACATTCGGCACCGGAACCGGAAGCCGATGATCCGAACAAGATGATGGGGCCTGACGATATCGCGGCACTGCTTGCAAGTATGCAGAATGAGCCAGAGCCGGAAGCAGCACCGGAGCCGACGCCTGCACCGGCGGCAGATGCAGATCCAAACCGGAAAATGACACCGGAAGAGATCGCGGCATTATTTGCGAATATGTAAAGAATGTTAAAATAAAAACGATCGCGGAGAGAAATCTCTGCGATCGTTTTTTGTAATGGCGACGAGGAACGCATCCCGTCTCTGTCGCTGTTATTTTTCAACCGGATGTTTTACAATTTCCTTAATGATCTTTACTGCATGTTCCATGCCTTCTACGGTAATGTGTTCATACGGGCCGTGGAATCCGTAGCCGCCGGTTCCGAGGTTCGGACACGGCAGCCCCATATAGCTTAACCGGGCACCGTCGGTACCTCCGCGCACCGGAGTGGAAACAAGCGGAATGCCGACCGTTTTTATCGCTTCGTTTGCGATCTCGATCACATACATATGATCCTTCATGACCTCAAGCATATTGTAATAGCTGTCGGTTACGGTTAAAGATACGGTGTCCGCATGGTATTTTTGATTCATCTGATCCGCGATGGAAGCAAGAAGCGCCTTGCGTTCCTCAAACCGTTTTCTGTCATGATCGCGGATGATATAAGAAAGCTCTGCGTGCGCGATCTCGCCGGACATATGCATCAGCGAGAAAAAGCCCTCGCGTCCTTCGGTGTGTTCCGGGGTTTCTGCTTCCGGCAAAAGACTCTGGATCTCGCAGGCAACAGCGGCTGCGTTTACCATGATGTCCTTTGCGGAACCCGGATGGACATTTACGCCCTTGATCTTAAAAGAAGCAGCGGCGGCGTTAAAGTTTTCATAGGCGATCTCGCCTTCGTAATCGCCGTCAACCGTGTAAGCGAAATCTGCCTTGAAATAATCAAGGTTAAAAAGATCTGCTCCGCGTCCGACTTCTTCGTCCGGGGTGAAACCGATCCAGATGTCGCCGTGTGGAATGTCCTCACGGATGATCTCTTCCACTGCGGTTAAGATCTCCGCGATCCCTGCTTTATCGTCCGCGCCGAGCAGCGTGGTTCCATCCGTTGTGATGAGGGTGCGGCCCTTAAAATCTTTCAGTTCCGGGAAATCACTGACTTTTAAGAGGTCACCGGTTCCCTTTAACAGAACGTCTTTTCCATCGTAATCAGGAATTACCTGAGGTTTTACATTTTCGCCCGAAGCATCTGGGGCAGTATCCATATGGGAAATAAAGCCGATCGCTTTTTTGGATTCATAGCCTTGGGTCGCAGGCAGAAGCCCATAGACGTAGCAGTGCTCATCTACAGTTACCTGGGACAGATGCATGTCCGTCAGTTCTTTTTCCAGCATGTGCGCCAGTGTGAACTGACGTCTGGTGCTTGGAATGTTTTCCTGGTCGTCTTCGGATGTCGTATGGCAGGAAACGTAGTTTAATAATCTCTCTTGTACCTTCATAAATGTCTCCTTAAATTTTTTTTAAAAATTTCTAAAAAAAAGTGTTGCATTTTTTAGAAACCTATAATATAATATATCTTGCGTTCGACAAGAACAAGCGCTTTTAGCTCAGCTGGCAGAGCACCTGACTCTTAATCAGGGTGTCCAGGGTTCGAACCCCTGAAGGCGCATACTAAAGTATCGGTTTTGTAGGTAGCTACAGGGTCGGTGCTTTTTTTTGTCCTGAAATTTATTGCCAAAAGACATTTTACAATGCCAAACAGAAAAAGTCCAGTGCTTATTTGGAATTGAAGTATTTTTTTACTTCACGGAACGACTTTTTGATCGTAGGGATGCCTTTTCGGTAAAGATCATGTTTGTAAAGACGGTAGAAAATCATTCTGGTCATTTTCATGGAAAATCCTCCTTATAATAAGAGTATATGCGGAAAGGGAAAAAATGGAACGGTTGATCGTATCCTGTGGGATGCTTGCAGAGGAACTGAAAAAAGCCTGCGCGGGGCAAAGCGTGCTTCCGGAGATCATCGAGCAGCCGCGCGGTATGCATGAACATCCAAAAGAGTTAAAAGAAAGGCTCTCGGTGTTGATAAGTGAACATCAGAATGTGGATGAGATCGTTCTGACATATGGACTTTGTGGATACGGCACGGTCGGGCTCATAAGTGAAAACACCAGACTGGTTCTGCCAAGATTTGATGACTGTATCAGCCAGCTATTGTACCGGGAAACAGAGGGGCGCACCTGCCGCTCGAAAATACAGGCAGGGCATCTGTACCTGACCGGTGGATGGATCAAAGACAAAAAATCTGTACTGGGGCAGTGCAAGGAGATCACGGAAACTTACGGAGAAAATGCGCCGGAGATCTTAGATGCGATCTACGGAGGGTATCATACCATGGATGTGATCGACACCGGTGCACATAATATAGAAGAAACAGAAAAAAACGCGGAGGAGATATGCCGTTATCTCCCGCTAAAGAAAGAAAAGATCACGGGTTCGTGCGATATCTTAAAAAGAATCATCTCCGGAGATTATGACGATAATTTTATCGTCTTAAATCCCGGAGATGCAGTGACGGAGCAGATGTTCCGCTTTAACGGCAGATGATCATTTTGCAGATCGGATTGCCCTTGGAGGAAAATTTCTCCTCATATTCGGTCATGATGTTGCCCTCGCTTAAAACCGGATCGTTGTGCAGATCAAAGGTGGATGCCTTTAGCGTCCAGCCGGCTTCGGAAACTTCCTCGAGCGAAAATGTAAAAAGATCCCGGTTGTCTGTCTTGAATTCCAGGACACCGTCCGGCTTTAAGATCTGGTCATAGCGGGCAAGAAACTGTCTGGAAGTCAGTCTGCGCTTGGCATGACGGTCTTTTGGCCACGGATCGGAAAAATTCAGATAGATCTTATCAATGCTCTTTTCATCAAAAACCTCAGGAAGTGCATCTGCGTCCATACAGATAAAATGGACATTCGGCAGGGGCGCCTCCTCCATTTTCTGGATCGCGCGGAAAAGAACGCTGGTGTAGCGTTCGATACCGATGTAGTTGATATCTGGGTGTAATGCGGCGAGGTTCATCAAAAAGCGCCCCTTGCCCATTCCCACTTCAATATGAATCGGATTGTCGTTTCCGAAAAATTCTCTCCAGTGATTTTTCATTTCAGCCGGTGCCTGGATACAGTAAGGACTGCTTTCGATCGCTTCTGTCGCACCTTTAATATTTCTAAGTCTCATCGAATACCTCTTTATCAAAATTTTAATACCAGATTTCATTTTACTATAACTACAGGGTGAAAAAAAGTATTTTCTTCCCCTGGACGGGAAAAAATATGGGAAAAGTGTTGCGGCAGGCAAAATTCAATATTATACTAGAAATTGTATCGTTTGAGGTTTGAGACGGAATTTTAAAGGAGTTATTACCATGAAGAAAATAAAAAGAGCTGCATGCATGGCAGTTGCGATCGTGTGTGCGGTATGTTCTATTACTATAAATCCGGGAAAAGTACAGGCGGCAGATTTCTGGCCGGAGGCGCCGGACGTGCAGTCCGCGTCCGCGATCGTGATGGAGGCAAGTACAGGCACGATCCTGTATGAGAAAAACAGCATGGATGCCCATTATCCGGCGAGTATCACCAAGATCATGACGACGCTTTTGGCGTTGGAAAACGGAAACTTAAGTGATACGGTCACTTTTTCCAGTGACGCGGTATACAAGACAGAGGGGTCCGGTATCGCCCGTGATGTCGGAGAGCAGATGACTTTGGAGCAGTGTCTTTACGCGGTCATGCTCGAATCCGCGAATGAGTGTGCATATGCGGTGGCGGAGCACATCGGCGGCACCATGGAGAACTTTGTCTCCATGATGAATCAGAAGGCGGCGGAACTGGGCTGCCAGAATACGCATTTTAACAATCCGCACGGGCTTCAGGATGAAAATCACTATACCTGTGCCTACGATATGGCGCTGATCGCAAAGGCGGCATGGCAGAATGAGATGTTCCGCATCATCACCGGAACGCCATCCTATATGATACCGCCGACCAATAAGCATGTGGACGAGACGCCGCTTCAGAACCACAACTGCATGCTGCATCCGTTCCGCACGGCGAAGCATGTGTATGAATACTGTGTCGGCGGAAAGACAGGATACACCGAAGCCGCAAACTCCACACTTGTGACCTATGCGCAGAAGGACGGCATGACGTTGATCTGTGTGGTGATGGATGTGCAGTCCCCGGGACAGTGGGATGACAGCCGTGCGCTGTTTGACTACTGCTTTGACAATTTCCAGATCCTAAACATTGCGGATAATGAGACAAGACTGTCCGGCGGTGATGTGGATACCGGAGATTTTAATACAAACGAAAAATTCGTGAATATAGATACAAATGGAGCGATCGTCATTCCGAAGACAGCCACGTTTACCGACGCGGTCCCGACGGTGGATGACAGCAACGCGAGCGGAAATGTGGCGGGCAGGATCAGCTATACCTATGCGGATCGTGTCGTTGGCGGCGCGGATATCGTAAAGACCGGCGCGACCGTGGAGCCGTTCGCGTTTGGAAATGTCGATGCACAGACCGATACAGAGCAGGAGACCGAGACGCTTACCGATACGGAGCAGACGAAGGAAAAGACATTTCGGATCAATTTCCGTGTGATCTTACGCATCCTTCTTGGCATTGTGGCGGTAGTGGCAGTTGTGCTGCTTGCACTCTTTGCGTTCTCCAAATTCCAGATCTGGAGAAGAAGGGTTTCCATCGACAGAAATAACCGAAGCCCGTATAAGACGATCAAGGCGTCGAAGAAATGGAAGAAGCGCAGAAGACGGAGAAGAAGATAAGGGAAAATATGGAGCAGCTGGATCAGAAATTAGAGAAATACGCAACGGGCGAAACCTATCCGTTTCATATGCCGGGACATAAACGCGCCGGACTTTTCTTCCCAAATCCTTATCAGATCGATATCACGGAGATCGACGGATTTGACAACCTGCATCATCCCGAAGGGATCTTAAAAGATGGCATGGCGCACACGGCAAAGGTGTTTGGCGCGAAACAGACCTTTTATCTCGTGAACGGAAGCACCTGCGGACTGCTTGCAGCGGTAAGCGCTGCAGTCCCGAAACGCGGCAGACTGCTGATGGCGCGCAACTGCCATAAGGCGGTCTATCATGCGGCATATCTGCGCGAACTTTCGGTGGACTATCTGTATCCGCAGATCACGGAGGTGGGAATACAGGGAGCGATCCGGCCGGATGAGGTGCGCCTGGCGCTGGCGGGAGAAAAAAAGCACGATGCCGTTGTCATCACATCTCCGACTTATGACGGTGTGGTTTCGGATATCGAAGCGATTGCGCGGATCGTGCATGAACACGGGATCCCGCTCATCGTGGATGAGGCGCATGGCGCGCATTTCGGCTTTTCGGAGGCATTTCCGGTGTCGGCAAAGGCACTTGGCGCGGATGTTGTGATCCAGAGCATCCACAAGACGCTTCCGGCGTTTACGCAGACCGCGCTTTTGCATTTGCAGTCAGACCGGGTTTCGGAAGCAGAGATGAGGAAATTCCTCGGGATCTACGAAACGAGTTCGCCGTCTTATATTTTTATGGCGGGGATCGAGAAGTGTGTGCGTATGCTGGAAAAGGACGGCGGGCGGCTCTTTTCCGATTACGAAGCGAGATTGCGGGAATTTTTTGAAAAAACGAAAAAACTGCAAAAAATCAAAATTTTAAAGAGATCAGATTTTGGCACGGAAGAAGCCTTTGATTTTGACCCGTCTAAACTGATCCTGTCGGTGAGAGATACGGATATGACGGGGCAGGAGCTCTATGATATTCTGCTTTCGCGTTACGGGCTCCAGATGGAGATGGCATCCGGGTTTTATGTGACCGCGATGACAAGTATCATGGACCGGAAAGAGGGATTTGACAGGCTTGCAGAGGCGCTTCTTGCAGTGGACGGGACACTCGGATCTAAAAAAGATGCTTCCGGTGATTTCATCAAACGTGTCTATCGGGAAAACGAAAAGAAAATGGAGATCGCGGATGCGGTGGACGGGGGAGTGCGCAAAGTTTCATTCGATCAGGCGGAGGGAAAGATCGCAGCAGAGTATGTGTATCTTTATCCGCCGGGGATACCGATGCTGGTGCCGGGCGAGCAGATCACCGGACAGGTCGTGGAAAACATGAAAAATTGTGGAAAACTGGGGCTCAATGTCCAGGGAACTGTGGAAGACGGTTGGATAAACGTTGTCAATTTTTAAAGACTATATTATAATTAAGAAAGAGAAACGATATGGGAAAGATATACTGTTTGTTGGGAAAAAGTTCATCAGGAAAAGATACGCTCTTTAAGATGCTCTTGGAAGAAAGCGGGCTGGCGTTGAAAACGATTGTGCCTTATACCACAAGACCGATCCGTGTCGGGGAACAGGAAGGTGTTGAGTACCATTTCGTCACGGAAGAAACGCAAAAGAAACTGGAGGCTGAGGGAAAGATCATTGAGCTTCGGGCTTATGATACGATCTGCGGCGTCTGGAAGTATTTTACGGTGGATGATGGTCAGATCGATCTTGCCACGGACAATTATCTGGTCATCGGGACACTGGAATCTTATGTGAAAATGCGGGATTATTTTGGAGCGGAAAAGCTCGTTCCGCTTTATGTGGAAGTAGAGGACGGCGAGCGGCTTTTGCGGGCGCTTACAAGGGAAAGGGCGCAAAAGAAGCCGAATTACGCGGAGCTTTGCAGACGTTTCCTCGCGGACAGCGTGGATTTTTCCGCAGAGAGATTAAAGGCGGCAGGAATTTGCAGATGGTTTGAAAATACGGAGAAAAACGCTACCTGCAAAGAACTGGTTTCCTACATAAAAGCCGATATAGAACAATAGGCAACGGGGGTGGGATATCATGGATATCAGAGTAAATCAGACAACATCTTCCGCGCCGATGGAGGGAACGACACCGGTACAGCAGGACGATGGAACATTCAAGTTTACATTGACCAGCGCGATCGCGGACGCGAGTCTCGAAGAAAAATTAAATCTGCTGCTCAACAACATTTCGGTGCAGGGGCAGCTGATCGCAAGGCATATGGATATCCGTGATATGAAAAAATACCGCGGGCTGATCCGGGATTTCATGAATGAGATCGTGAACCGTTCCCACAAATTTTCGAGGGAGAATTTCCTCGACCGAAAGGGAAGACACCGGGTGTACGGCATCATCCGGCTGGTTGACGAGAATTTAAATGAGCTGGCGGAAGAACTGATCAAGGATGAGACAGATCATATCGCCATACTAAATAAGATCGGTGAGATCGAGGGACTTTTGCTCGATATACTGACATAAAAACAAGCAGGCAGGAGGGAAGACAAATGGCAGGATTTCAGGATATTTTAGGACATGAGCAGATCATTGAGCATCTGCAGAACGCGATAAAAACAGATAAGGTATCTCATGCTTATATCTTAGACGGACCGGATATGAGCGGAAAGAAGATGATCGCGGACGCGTTTTCCATGACGCTTGAGTGTGAAAAGAAAGGAACGGAGCCCTGCATGGAATGTCATTCCTGCAAGCAGGCACTTGGCAAAAATCAGCCGGACATCATTTATCTGCAGCATGAAAAACCGAATACGATCTCTGTAGATGACATCAGAAGCCAGATCAACAATGACATCGGGGTAAAGCCGTACAGCAGCCCATACAAGGTTTATATCGTGGACGAGGCGGAAAAGATGAACGTGCAGGCGCAGAACGCGCTGTTAAAGACCATCGAGGAACCGCCGGCTTACGCGGTGATCCTTCTTTTGACCAACAACGCGGAGATCTTTCTGCCGACGATCCTTTCGAGATGCGTGCGTCTCAGCTTAAAAGCGGTTCCGGATGAGAAGATCAAGGCATATCTGATGGAAAATTACGAAGTCCCGGATTACAAGGCAGATGTGTGCGTGGCGTTTGCGCAGGGAAATGTGGGCAAGGCGATCGAGCTCGCGGAGTCCGAAGATTTTAACGAGATCAAAAATTCGGCGCTTCAGCTGATCAAGCGTCTGGATGATATTGAACTTTATGAGATGACTGAGGCAGTCAAGCAGATCTCAAATTACAAGCTTAAGATCAACGATTATTTTGACCTGATCATGATCTGGTACCGGGATGTGCTGCTTTATAAGGCAACTGCCGATGTAAATAAACTGATTTTTAAAGAAGAGGTCTATGAGATTAAGAAAGAAGCCAGCAGAAGCTCTTATGGCGGGATCGAAAACATTTTAGAAGCGCTTGAGAAGGCAAAGATCCGCTTAAACGCAAATGTTAATTTTGATCTGGTCATTGAATTGCTGCTGTTGACGATAAAGGAGAATTAGAATGGTAAAAGTAGTAGGTGTCAGATTCCGCAGCGCGGGAAAAATATATTATTTTGATCCTGCGGAATGTGATATGAAGGTGGGGACGCATGTGATCGTCGAGACCGCAAGAGGCGTGGAGTACGGAACGGTCATGATCGCACCCAGGGAGGTTGCGGATGACAAGGTCGTACAGCCGTTAAAGTCTGTGATCCGTGTTGCCACCAAAGAAGATGAAAAACAGGAACGGCGCAATAAAGAAAAAGAAAAGGACGCGTTTAAGATCTGTCTCGAAAAGATCGCAAAGCACAAGCTTGAGATGAAACTGGTCGAGGCGGAGTATACCTTTGACAATAACAAGCTGTTGTTTTATTTTACGGCGGATGGAAGAATCGATTTCCGTGAGCTGGTAAAGGATCTGGCTTCGGTATTCCGCACCAGAATCGAACTGCGCCAGATCGGTGTCCGTGATGAGACCAAGATCCTTGGCGGGATCGGTATCTGCGGCAGGGAGCTCTGCTGTAAATCCTATCTGTCCGAGTTTGCGCCGGTATCCATAAAGATGGCAAAGGAACAGAACCTTTCCTTAAACCCGACCAAGATCTCCGGTGTCTGCGGCAGACTGATGTGCTGTCTGAAGAATGAGGAAGAGACCTATGAGTACCTAAACAGCCGTCTGCCGAATATCGGAGATACCGTAACAACGATAGACGGAGTCAGGGGCGAAGTGCAAAGCGTCAATGTTTTACGCCAGTTAGTCAAGGTGATCGTTGAGGTCAACGATGAGAAGGAACTGCGCGAGTATAAGGTAAAGGAACTGAAATTCCGCCCGCGCAGAAGAAAAGAGAATCTGAAGCTGTCCGCGCAGGAATTAAAGGAACTTTCCGCATTGGAGGACAAGGGAGGAAAATCGAAACTCGATGACGCAAAGTGATTTTTTACATCCGGGAGAACGGTTTGATGATCTAAACCGCAACGGGTATTCGATCATCCAGGATCCGAAGCGTTTCTGCTTTGGCATGGACGCGGTCTTACTCTCCGGTTTTGCCGAGGTGCGAAAAGGGGATGAGGTGCTGGATCTCGGAACGGGAACCGGCATTATACCGATCCTTTTGGAAGCGAAAACCGAGGGCAGATATTTTACCGGGCTTGAGATCCAAAAAGAGAGCGCGGATATGGCGCGCAGAAGTGTTGCCTATAATCAGCTGGAGGAGCGGGTATCGATCGTGGATGGAGATATCAAAGAGGCATCCACGCTGTTTCCACCGTCTTCGTTTGACGTGATCACGACAAACCCGCCGTATATGATCGGACAGCATGGGTTAAAGAACAGCGAAGAGGCAAAATATATCGCGAGGCATGAGGTGCTCTGCACGCTGGATGACGTTGTAAAACAGAGCGCGAAGCTCTTAAAGCCGGGCGGCCGCTTTTATATGGTACACCGTCCGTTTCGTCTGGCGGAGATCATGGTGACCATGACAAAGTATAAGATCGAGCCGAAGCGCATGAAACTGGTGTATCCGTTTGTGGATAAAGAGCCGAATATGGTGCTGATCGGTGGGATCCGTGGAGGAAATCCGAGGATGACCGTGGAAAAACCGCTGATCGTATATGAAAAGCAGGGCGTTTATACGCACGAGATCATTGATATTTACGGATATTAAAATTGGATGAGGGATTGACAGAGAGTCAGATTATGGCAGGAAAATTATATTTGTGTGCGACACCGATCGGAAATCTGGAGGATATCACATTCCGGGTGCTTCGGACATTAAAGGAAGCGGATCTGATAGCTGCGGAGGATACCAGAAATTCCATCCGGCTTTTGAATCATTTTGAGATCAAAACGCCGATGACGAGCTATCATGAATACAATAAAATCGAGAAAGCGTATCAGCTGGTTGAGAAGCTGCGCGAGGGAAAAAACATCGCGCTCATCACCGATGCGGGAACGCCCGGCATTTCCGATCCGGGAGAGGATCTGGTGCGCATCTGCATAGAAGAGGGGATCGAGGTGACATCGCTGCCCGGACCTGCCGCCTGCATTACGGCACTCACGATGTCGGGGCTTGCGACCAGACGTTTTTGCTTTGAGGCATTTCTGCCGCGCGAGAAAAAAGAGCGGGCGGAGATCGTAAAGGAACTGGAAAAAGAGACCCGGACGATCATCGTCTATGAGGCGCCGCATCATCTGATCCGGACACTCGAAGAACTTTACGCGGTATTGGGTGACCGGAGGATCCGGCTTTGCAGGGAACTGACCAAAAAACATGAGGAAGTTTTTCCGACGACATTTGCGGAAGCGCTTTCGTTTTATCAGGAAAATGAGCCACGCGGGGAATATGTGATCGTGATCGAAGGAAAAAGCCGCGCGGAGCTTAAAATAGAGCAGCAGAAAGAATGGGAGGCCATGACGTTACAGGAACACATGGCGTATTATGAAGATCAGGGAACAGACCGTAAGGAAGCGATGAAGCTTGTGGCAAAGGATCGGGGGATCAGCAAGCGTGATGTCTATCAGGCGCTTTTGGAGCGGTAAGGATAAAAGATAAAGGAAAAAGGAGGAGTTTATGAGCAATTTTCACGTTGGATTAAAGAAAGTCGTGGATGATTCCTACGATATCGAGATCGGATACGGACTCGAAGAGAAACTGGTCAATGACTTAAAGAATGGCCTGGTTGGCGGTTTACATAAGTTTGCTGTCGTGACCGATGATATCGTAAAGGATCTGCATGCGGAAAAGATCTGCAACCTGCTCATCGAAGCGGGATTTACGGCGCAGCTTTTTGTATTTCCGAATGGAGAGAAAAGCAAGGTCAGAAAGACCAAGGAAGAAGTCGAAGACGCGATGCTTGCGGCGGGATTTCGCAGAGACTGCTGTATCATTGCGGTCGGCGGCGGCGTTGTGACGGATCTTGCCGGTTTTGTGGCGGGAACATTCGGAAGGGGAGTCCCGTTTTTGAATTACGCGACGACACTGCTTGCGGCGGCGGATGCGTCGATCGGTGGAAAGACTGCGGTGGACACACCACTTGCGACGAACCTGATCGGGCTTTTTAATCAGCCGAAAAAGGTGTATATCGATATCGCGTCCTGGAAGACACTGCCGAAGCGTCAGCTTGTGAGCGGACTTGCGGAGACGATCAAACACGCGTGCATGGCGGACATCGAGTTCTTTGCCTATCTGGAAGAGCATATGGATGACATCTTCGCGTTTAAACCGGAAGTGCTTGAGCATGTGGCAGAGCAGAACTGCCGGATCAAATATGAAGTTGTCATGAAGGATGAGCTGGAAAAGAGCCTGCGTGAGATCTTAAATCTCGGACATACGGTAGGACGCGCGATCGAGACGGTCAGCGGCTATCAGCTTTTGCACGGCGAGGCACTCGGCATCGGACTGACCGCGGAGGTACGCCTTGGAAACAGCTATGGCTACATCAGCGCGGCGGATGTGGATCGTGTGGTATCACTGCTAAAAAAGGCAGGACTGCCGACCGAGATCCCGGATTATATCGACAGAGAGGAACTGATCCATAAGCTTTATACCGATAAAAAGGTGCGTGACGGAAAGCTGCGTTTCGTATTCCAGAAAGGAATCGGTGCAGTCATGGAATTTGAAAACGGAAGCTATGCAAGAATGGTTTCCGAAGAAGATGCAAGACGGATCATTGAGGAAATGTAAAGGGGTATCTGTAAGATCAGGGTACAGTCAGGTCAGCTGACTGTACCTTTTTGATTTTCTGCGGAAAGATATACCGGCAGATACTTTTCGAGGATTGGAAAAGGTGCAGGCCCCATGCGCAGGATGGCTTCATGGAAACGGGCATTGGAGTAATCGTCTTTTAAGATGGATCTTGCCTGCTCCTGTAATTGCAGAAACTTGAGATAGCCGATGTAATATTTCTGGTAGTGACCGGGTTCCTCCACGATCAGTTCATAAATTTCCTGAATGGTGGACGGATCGGTAAAACCGTATTTGGCGAAAAAGTCCCGGGTGTCATCCAGTGACCAGCCTTCGTAGTGAATGCCAAAATCGGCGGTGGAGTACAGGCTTAAAATGGCGGACTGGTTCAGCTGCAGGAGTGTGGCGAGATCCTCATCGAGACCGGCATAGTGGTAAGACTGCATTTCCACATAGGTAGCCCATCCTTCGGTATAGCCCGGGTAGTTTAAGATCGAACGCACCGTGGGAATGCCGTAGGTGGAGGTCATGACGGTCTGGTAGAGATGGCCGGGATACCCCTCGTGGGCAAGTGTGGTGAACAGTTTCATTTTTGTGTAATTGCTTTTCGGGTTGATGTAAATGCAGTTCTGTGAAATGTCATCGATCGGCGCGGTCAGGTAAAACGCGGGGGCAAGATAGTCGCTTAGGGCATCATCGACATATTTTACGGTAAACGTTGTTTCGACCGGGGCAGGAAAGTCCTCCGCGATCACATCCTTTAAATGGTTTAAGATCGCGGTCGGATCACTGTCCGAAAGGTCATACGATTCGGATGTTACGGCAAGCGACGGATTCTTTTTTAAAAGAGAACCGATCCCGGAAAGGTCGGAATCACGTCTGTTTTTGACCAGTGCTTCCAGTTCCGGGATGGAGTCGGAAGTGCCAGTGCAGGAGCGGATTACCAGGGAATAATAGTTCTTCCCATCCGGAAGATGGCAGAGCCCTTTTTCATTGTTTCCGGTGCCGGAAAGCTCATTCATGCAGTTTTTCAAATGTTCGTAGGCAGGAAGGACATGTTCCGTGAAGATCTGGCTGTTTTTTGCCTTATAGGCATCTTTCTGTTCAGAAGTTAAAAAGCCTGCGGCATCGATCCGTGTGGCAAACGTGTTTACCAGATAATGGTCATCCTTGCTGTTTAAAAACTGCTCGCACTGGGCAATGATATTTTTTGCGGCAAACCCAGACATAAAAAGTCCTGCCTCGGATTTTTCCTGCTCAAATGTGCAGATTCCTTCAAAATAGGTATCCAGCCCGGAAAGAAGCTCCAGATAATCGGTCACATCTTTCTCGTTGCGAAAGGTGTACTCCGCGAGCAGGATCGGGAGTTCTGCCTGTGTGCCGGTGGAGGATCGGAGCGGCTCGTCGTAGTAATAGTATGCGGAACCGGACAGCTCTGCGCCGATGAAGTCGGAGAGGACATCGTAGGTCATCTGCTCGGGAACGGACAGCTGCTCTCTGGAAAAACCGGATAGGATGTGGTTCGCGTTTTCCAATTCCAGAAGCGACCGCTCATGGCTTTTCTTTCCGATCGAACCAAGCGACACCTTGTAGTCCTTTATCCCGTAGGAAGCGGGATTGGCAAGCGTATAATGCAGGTTTATGGTGTTTGAGGTGATGCTCTCCCGGAACAGATCGGTGCAGAAACAGTCAAAACTGGTGTAAGTTTTCTTTAAGCTGCCATCCGCCGGCTGGGAGAGCAGAAGAAAGGAAAAGGCGGACAGGATGGCGAAGATCCCGTATATGGGAAGATATTTTTTCTGGAACATATGGTGAAACGAGATTTTTTTCATGGAAGATCCTAAGGAATGTGCTTGGTTTTATCATATGTTGGAACAAACCGGTATTATGCAACATAAAATGAACAAAAAAAGAAAGGGGCAGGTATGCTGAATTATCTGTGGGGATTCATGATACTGACCGGTATCATTTACGCGGCGCTAAGCGGCACGCTCCCGTCCGTCACCGATGCGGCGTTAAGCTCAGCAAAAGAGGCGGTTGCGCTCGGGATCACGATGGTTGGAGTCATGTCTTTCTGGGTCGGACTCATGCGGATCGCGGAGGAGGCGGGCATCATTGAGAATGCGGCAAAACGGCTCATGCCCTATCTGCGTTTTCTGTTTCCGGGAATTCCGAAAGGACATAAGGCATTTCAGTACATAGCGACCAATTTTATCGCGAACGTCTTCGGGCTTGGCTGGGCGGCAACACCGGCGGGCTTAAAGGCGATGGAAGAGCTACGGGGACTTCAGAATGGAAAGAAGAAAAGCAGGGACGGCGTGGCGTCAAAGGAGATGTGTACTTTTTTGATCTTAAACATATCTTCGTTACAGCTCATTCCGGTAAACATCATTGCGTACCGCAGCCAGTACGGAAGCGGAAATCCGGCGGCGATCGTCGGACCTGGCATGGTGGCGACCATAGCGAGCACCGTGGCGGCAGTCATTTTTTGCAAGGTGATGGAAAAAAAGGCAAATTAACCAAAGAACCGTTCGATCATACGCGGCTGTTCTACACGTTTGTAGAAAAAGAAAAAAGGGCTTACGCGTGCGGAATATCTGCGCTATAATGACCTACGAAATAAAAAATTACATAATGGCTCAGATGAAAATGGTAGTGAGATTATACGCATATAATCAAATGAAAGTTATAAATTTGCGTAGGTCTCACTATTTTTTGTGCCAGAAGAGGAGGAAAAAAATGCCAAAGACAAAATTTCAGGATGTTATTTTTACGATTATGATGGTACTTGTGATGGTATACGCGATGGTGGTATACAATATTTCCATGGACATGGGCGGAGTGACTGGAAAAGCATTTGTGCTCGCGTTCGGTGAACTGTGGCTTATGGGGCTTGTCGCATTTGTGCTTGAAATGTTTCTTGCAGGCCCGCTCGCAAAGAAGCTCGCGTTCCGCTTTGTGACACCGGGCGAGGATAAGCTGATCTTCGTGATCCTTGCGATCTCTGCGATGACGGTCTGTGTGATGTGCCCGATGATGAGCTTTGTGGCGACCGCGCTTTTTAAAGGAGTGAATGCGTCCCTGATCCCGAACTGGATCCAGACCACGGCGCTCAATTTCCCGATGGCGCTCTGCTGGCAGATCTTTTTTGCAGGCCCGTTGGTGCGCATGATCTTTGGAAAGATGTTCCCGGAAAAGTAAAAATATGCTATGATGACAGAGATGACAGGAAGCAGAGATCCTTATCATCTCTGTTTTTTTATGGAAACGGAAAAACAGCCTGGAAAAGAGCATGGCGTGTGCAAAAGAGGGAGAGACGCATGGAAGAACGGAAACTGGAAAAATCACCGATCGTATATTATATAAGCGGCGGCGAAAAACGGGAGTGGATCCTGTTTTTGCATGCGGCGTTTGTCGATCACAATATGTTTGCGCGGCAGGTGGAAGATTTCGGAGGGCAGTATAATATTCTTCTTTTGGATATCATCGGACATGGACAGTCGCGGAAAACGAAAAAAGGCGACGGCATCGAGAAGATGTCTGTCTGGATCCGGGAAATACTGGATGCGGAAAAGATCGAAAAGATACATCTGGTCGGGATCTCGCTTGGGGCGGTGCTTGCACAGGATTTTGCGAACTATTACCCGGAGTATGTAAGTTCCCTCGCCTGTTTTGGCGGCTATAATATCAATAATTTTGATATGACCATGCAAAAGGAAAACGCGGGAGAACAGATGCGCATGATGCTCCGGGCGCTCGTCTCGGTCAGATGGTTCGCGAAAGAGAATAAGAAGGTATCCGCGTACACGAAAGAGGCGCAGGACGCGTTTTACGAGATGAACAGTCATTTTCCGAAAAGTTCCTTCCGCTATCTTGCAGGGCTCGGACACATGGTCAATGTGCATCCGAAAAGGGAGCGAAACTATCCGCTCATCATCGGGTGTGGGGAATATGATATCCCGATGGAGAAACAGGCGGTCTGGAACTGGAAGGCGGATGAACCGCAGGGGGAAGTGGTGATTTTAAAGGGAGCCGGCCATTGCGTCAACATGGATGTGCCGGAGGAGTTTCATGCAGTGCTGGAGCGGTTCTATGGGAATGAGGTGGTCAGATGACAAAGAAGCTGCCGGCGGAGAAGGAAGCGTTTTTTAAACAGGAGTTGGAAAAGGTGTGTAAAAATTCGAGGATGCTCGAATCGGGCAGATATATGCAGCACGGCTGTACGAGTGTTTTCCGGCACAGTGTCTCGGTTGCCCATTACAGCTTTTATCTTGCGTGGAAAATGCATATTCCGGTCGATGAGAAAGCGTTGATCCGCGGAGCGCTGCTCCATGATCATTTCTTGTATGACTGGCATGAAAAGGATGATTCCCACAAATGGCATGGATTTCATCACGCGAGAAAAGCGCTTGAAAACGCGCTCGAAGATTTTAAACTGAACGAGATCGAGCGTGATATCATCGCATGCCATATGTTTCCGTTAAATATCAGACCGCCAAAGTACCGGGAGAGCTGGCTGGTCTGCTATGCGGATAAGGTCTGCTCCGGGCTTGAGACGGTTAAACGGAAAAAGTCCTGATCAGCCGGAAGACCTGTTCTACAGTGTCGCAGAGATTTTCTGCGGCATTTTTTTTATTCATGGCATCCGCTAAAGAGACTGCGCCCCGCTGGATCGGGAAAAAGGCGTCGATCCCTGCCGCATTGCAGGTGTAAGCCTCTTGGGTGACACAGCCGGAAAAGGCAATGACCGGTTTGCCGAAGGATTTTGCAATCCCTGCCACGCCGATCGGAGCCTTTCCCATGACGGTCTGCCCGTCCAGACATCCTTCGCCGGTGATCACGATATCAGCCTTTTTGATGTGGTCGGACAGATGCGTTTCATCCAGGACGATCTGGATTCCGGATTCCAGGGTCGCGTTTAAAAAGGTGAGGAACGCGAAGCCGAGACCGCCGGCAGCGCCTGCGCCTGCATGACATGGATCGGCTTTTGGGTATTTCTTCCCGGCGAGCGCAGCATAGCCGGAGAGCCAGTGATCCATCTGGTCGATCATCGTGGGAGTAGCGCCTTTCTGCGGCCCGAACACGGCACTGCATCCATGTTCGCCGCAGAGCGGATTGGTCACATCACAGGCAACGCGGAAGGTGCATTCCGAAAGCTCCGGGAGAACGTTATCATCGGTGATCGTACAAAGGTCGGCGAGACCGGAGGCACCGAGGCGGATCTGTCTGCCGTTTTTGTCCAGAAATCCGAATCCAAGTGCCTGAAGCATGCCAATCCCGCCATCGTTGGTGGCGCTTCCGCCGATCCCGACGACGAAATGTCTGCATCCGCGTCCTACCGCATCCCGGATGACCTCGCCGACACCGTAGGTTGTTGTGGCAAGCGGATTTCGCTCGTTCGAGGAGATCAACGTGATCCCGGCGGCACCGGACATTTCGATGATCGCGGTTTGGCTTTCTTCGAGAATGCCGTAGCGGCAGGAGACCGGTTTCCCCAGCGGGCCGGTAACGGTAACCTCGGTGAATATTCCGCCGCATCCGGCGGTGAGGGCTTCTACCGTTCCTTCGCCTCCGTCCGCAAGAGGGCAGACCGCAACTTCGGCGTCCGGATGGACCTTCTTTATTCCGTCAGCGGCGCTTTTGCCTGCTTCCATGGATGTCAGGCTTCCTTTGAAAGAATCGATTGCGATAACAACGTTCATTTTGTGTATGCTCCTTTGGATGAATAGATGAGATTATTATAGCAGAGTATGCGCAGAATGAGTACTGGTTGGTTGGGAGGAAAAGATTTTGTTTACAGTGATCCATAAGATGACAGAGCATGATGATAGAGATATGAAATCAGTATTGATATTGTTTTGAAATTTGAACATAATGAAGATAAGAGGAAACGCTATTTTTGAAAGGAGATATCTTCAATGGCTATAAGATCAACAAATTCATATACAAGGATTGAACAGGATATCAAAGACAAATCAGAAAGTATTCTGGATGAAGTAAAACTTTCATTTGCAAGACCGGTTGACATCAGCACATTATCCGAGGCAGAGTTTCATGAAGAATTGGAGAAAGGATATGCGGATATGCAGACTGGACAAACAAAAAATGCGAAAAAAGCCTTTGCTGACATTCGCAAAGATTATGGTTTATGATACACGGAGCAATAAGTGTATACGTTTTTAGGCAGTCCTTCCCCTTGGTGCAGGAATTGACGTTTGGACTTTTACTACAATCTGAGACAAGTCCTAATCTTAGGGCTTGTCTTTTTCTTCTTGTGTTTCTTCGCCTTTTTCATATCTTTTTCGTTCCATACCATCCCAAAATTCTTTCGAATATTCCCGTTGTTCAAAATTATTAAACTTATTCTTGGTTTCCTTTTTTTCTTTTGTAGGTACCGGAAGATCGTATCCGTTTTTTATCGCTGAAATCATAAAACCGACAATTGACTCTACACCGGTAGACTTTTTTAAAACAGCGTATGCGGTTTTTACTTTTTCCACATCATAGTGTGCAGATTCGCAGATAGCACGGATATCTTTTGTTTTTACTGGTTCCTCAATAAGATCCGAGACGATATCTACGATTTCATCTTTTTGTTCTTGGGTGAGTTCAGGCTTCGTATCCGTACCATCAAGCGCAGCTTCTGTAATAGCTTTATATTTTACATAAAAAATGATTTTGTGGACTTTTCCTCCGCGTCCAGATCTTTCTGTATCGTAAGAAACTTCCATATCTGTTTTCTCATTAATTTCATTAATCGATGGATCTAATGCTTTTCTTTTAAATTCACTCCATTTTTCTAAAACTTTTTCAGGAGATGCCTCTACAGCATAATCATAATCCGGGTTCTTAGATTTATTAAGTATGTTTCGTACTTTATCAAGATTTGAATTTACAACTCCGATCTGCAATTTTAGTTCCGAAAGGAGAAATGGTATCTCGAATACATCATTGTCAGTCTTAATGTCTTTTTTTCCATAATAGCATTTCGAACGAAGGACTTCATATATTCTAAAGGCATATACAGAACGAAAGGACAGCATGATCTTTTTCGGTAAAGAGGTAAAATTTTGTTTTATGTTTTGTATGTATTCTGCTATACGAGGGTTATACTCTATTGTAAATATGCCTTTTTCGCAATGAGCACGAATTATAATAGACATATAGTCAAACATCTTGTTTTCTGGATCAAACACACCGATTGACTTTGATGTCATAGATTCTGCGGCGTTAGCCAGATTGGAGTAAAAGCTTCCGCCATTACAGCCAAGCTCTTTTTTTATTTCACTGACTTTTATTTGTTGGTATAAGATTCCATTCTCAGGATCTTTTTTTAACTCATCTGCTCGTGATAATGATATAACCATGAGTTTATTTTCCAACAAAGAAGATTTATATTTACACGAAATCAGGAAATTGCTTTTCGTAAAATTTTCGCGTTCTTTGCGCAGTATAATATCTTTGGTATTTTCCATACAGGTAACAGCAGAACGATATTACCGAAATCCTGCTTTTCTCCTTTCCGTTTTTTGCTCTGATTTAAGAAACTCCTAATTTGTACATGATTTGTATTGTAAAGTAGATCTGATATGATGTCAATAAAAAAGCTCCCAATTTGTACATGAAAAACTCCCGATTTGTACATGAAAACTTTGTTTGGTGTACTAAATAAGTGTATACTCCTAAAAAGTACAGAAGTTATATATTGATAAGAAAATATTGCTCCTAAAAAGTACAGAAGTTTATTTGAGAAACGCCTTTTTATACAGAAGTTTGCAAAAATAAACGGATTAAAGGACCTTTATGAGCAAAAAACTCCTAAAAAGTACAGAAGTTATATATTAATAAGCGGGTATTGCCCCTAAAAAGTACATACTTACTCCTAAAAAGTACATGAGTTACATAATAAAAATGTTATTTGCTCCTAAAAAGTACAGAAGTTTATGAAAAATTGCTCCCTATTTGTACAGAAGTTATGTGCAAAAAAGGAATTTGCTATATTTTTAAGTCTCTTCCAGTAAACATTTTTTTAAAAATAGCTGTTTAAAGGAATCTTATGAGCAAAAAACTCCTAAAGAGTACATACTTTTCCCCAAAAGTACATATCTTACTACATGAAAGTACACATCTTTTTCCTAAAAAGTACATGTTTTACTTGTCAAAAAACTCCCCAAAAGTACATGACTTACTACACGGATGTACATGACTTGCTACGCAAAAGTACATATCTTCTTCCTAAAAAGTACATAGTTTTAAATAAAGATCCTTTATTTCTCAGCACTTTCAGGCTCTTAAATAAAATAAATAAAAAGAAAAATGATGTTTATGTAAATTTAACACAACTGATTCATGTTGATGCGATAAAACTGGACAATCAGATCTGTTTTCCCCTGTATGCATGCGCAAAGGAGATCGTAAGAAGATATAAACCGTTTCTGGATGAGCTGGATCTGACCTATACGCAGTATATTGCGATGATGGTATTGTGGGAGGAAAAAGAGATCAATGTGAAAGATCTCGGGAAAAAACTGTATCTCGATTCGGGAACACTGACACCGCTGTTAAAAAGACTGGAACAAAAGGGAATGGTGGCAAGAAGGCGGGATCAGAAAGATGAGAGGATGCGTAGCGCTCGATGAAAAAGACGCAAAAGAGCTGTATCGGATCCTGCATCTGCTGTTAAAAGATTTTGATGTATGACAGAGTCCACATTATGGCGCATAGAAGAAAGGAGTCGGAAATTTTCCGGCTCCCTTTTATCGTTTTCCCGGAACTCTGGACCTGCGGCTATTATCTGGAAACGTTTGATTTCCTTGCCGCGGTAAAGGAAAATGATAAGATCCTAGAGAAATTCTAGGCACTGGCGAAGGAGACACATACCGTGACGGTACTGCAGCTTCCGCAGAAAAGGGCGAGGATCTTTATATTGGCTTATATGTGATCGAAAGTGACGGGCGCATTCTTGCGGAATATCAGAAATCATTTCTGTGGGGCAGAGAGCAAAACTATGGTATAATGTGCGTATGTAATAAATAAAGGAGCGGACAGATGAAGCATAATATTTATATCGTAGGAATGGGACCGGGCGCGGAGGAGCAGATGACCGGACAGGCGATCGCCGCGCTGGAAGAAAGCGATGTGATCGTGGGTTATCCGGTGTACTTAAAGTTGCTTGGCGAGCGTTTTAAGGAAAAGGAACTGTTATCGACACCGATGAAACAGGAGATCGAGCGCTGCAAGCTGTGTTTTGAAAACGCCATGGCAGGAAAACAGGTGGCACTTGTATGCAGCGGAGATGCGGGTGTATATGGGCTGGCGTCGCTGATGTATGAGATCGGAGTCGGATATCCGGACTGTGAACTTACCGTGATCCCCGGGATCACAGCGGCAAACAGCGGGGCTGCGAGACTTGGCGCGCCGCTCAATCATGATTTCTGCGTCATCAGTCTGAGTGATCTTCTGACACCGTGGGAACAGATCGAAAAGCGTCTTGTCGCGGCGGCACAGGGAGATTTCGCGATTGCGATCTACAATCCGTCAAGCCATAAGCGTGCGGATTATCTGAAGCGCGCCTGCGACATTCTCCTGCCGCATATGGAGGAGACACGCGCCTGCGGTTATGTGGAAAATATCGGGCGCGAGGGCGAGAAGATCTCGGTGTGTACCCTAAAAGAACTGCGGGAACGTGAGGTCAACATGTTTACAACGGTCTATATCGGCAATTCACAGTCACAGATCATGGATGGAAAACTGGTGACAAAGCGGGGATACCGCCTATGAAAAAAGTGCTGATCTTTTCCGGGACGACCGAAGGCAGAAAACTGGCAATGGCGCTTTCCGGGGCAAAAATCGAGGCAGTGGTCTGCGTGGCGACCGAGTATGGTAAAGAAGTGATGCCGGAGCTTTTAGGTATTACGGTACGTCAGGGCAGAATGAATACAGAGGAAATGCGCGGGCTTATGGAAAGCGGTGCATTTCTTGCGGTCGTGGATGCGACACATCCGTTTGCGACGGAGGTTTCCAAAAATATAAAAGGCAGTGCGCGCGAAAGTGGGCTGCCTTATTTTCGGTTAAAGCGGGAAACCAAAGGAGCCGCTGTTCCCGCGTTGGATGGAGGGGAGCGCGAGCTCTGGTTTTCGGACAGCCACGCATGCGCGAAGGCATTGCAGGAAGAGATAAAAAAGGGCGGAACGGGAAACATCCTGCTTACGACCGGAAGCAAGGAACTTTCGGTCTACTGTGCGGAGCCGGAATTAAAAAAGAGACTTTATGTGCGGGTGCTGCCGGGGATGGAAAGCCTTGCGCTTTGCAAAAAGGAAGAACTGGAAGGCAGACAGATCCTTGCGCTGCAGGGGCCTTTTTCAGAGGAAATGAATCTGGCGTTTATCCATGCGTATGATATCCGCTATCTGGTCACAAAAGAGAGCGGGATCACGGGCGGATTCCAGGAAAAAGCAGAGGCGGCAGCGCATGCCGGGATCACACTCTGCGTGATCGGAAATCCGGAGAAAGAGCCGGGGATGACATTTCTTGCGGTGTGCCGCAAGCTGGAAGAACTGACGGGAGTATCAATCCCGGTTAAAAACAGAATGGATATTGTGCTTGCGGGAGCGGGCATGGGAGAAATGGGAACGCGCACCGTGGAGACGCAGGATGCCATGGAAAAGGCGGATTATCTCTTTGGCGCGAAGCGGCTGCTCGCCGGACTTCACGCGAAAAAAGAAACGCTTCCGTATTATCTGGCAGAAGACATCATTCCGGTGCTTTCCGATGCGCTGGATCAGGCGGCGGGAGAGACCGTGCGCGCAGTCATCCTTTTTTCCGGTGACAGCGGATTTTACAGCGGATGTGAAAAGCTGTATCAGAAGCTGACTGCGTGGAAGAAAGAGAGAACGGAAGAAATCTCCATCCGCATACAGCCCGGGATCTCGTCGGTGTCCTGTTTTGCGGCTGCCTGCGGCATGAACTGGCAGGACGCCAAGATACTGAGCATTCATGGAAAAGGCGGCAGGGATGTATGGGAAGCGGAAGTGGCAGAGGCTGTGCGCTGCCATGAAAAAACGATCCTCTTAGTCTCCGGAGCGAAAGACATCCGGCAGATCGGAGCGGTATTAAAGGAGGCAGGTCTTTCTGACTGTACGGTAAAAGTCGGCTACCAGCTCTCTTATCCGGAACAGAAGATCGACACGCTCACGCCGGAAGCGTGTGAACAGGTGACGGAGGAAGGGCTCTATATCTGCGCGGTGCAGAATGCTTCCTGTGCGGATCGATACCTTGCGCCGGAAAAGGCGGATGATCTGTTTATCCGAGGAAAAGTACCGATGACAAAAGAGGAAGTGCGTGAAGTCGCGATATGCAAGCTCCATCTGACGGAAAATTCCGTGGTCTATGATATCGGAAGCGGAACCGGCTCGATCGCAGTGGAGGCAGCCGCACGTTCCGCAAAGCTCCATGTCTTTGCAGTGGAACAAAAGGAAGAAGCCGTGGCGCTGATCGAACAGAACCGGGCAAAATTTCATTTAAAAAATATCACGGTCGTTCACGGAAAAGCGCCGGACGCATTAAAAGAACTGCCGGTGCCGACCCATGCGTTTATCGGCGGCAGCAGTGGAAACCTGCGTGAGATCATAAACGTATTAAGAGAAAAAAATCCGCATATCCGCATTGTCATCACTGCGATCAGTCTGGAGACCGTTTCGGAGATCACGGCACTCCTAAAAGAAACGGAAGTCGCACAGTCGGAGGTCGTGGCATTGCAGGTGAGCCGCGCGAAAGCCGTCGGGAACTACCATCTGATGCAGGCGGAAAATCCGGTGTATTTATGTACGATGCAGATGTAGAGTGGAAGTTTTGTAAAAATCCACTGGACATATAGGAAAAGAAAGAGGTTTTATGAGGAAAGAAGACGTTAGAACACTGAATCCGCCAAGGATCCTGATCGCCGCGGCGAAGAGCGGCAGTGGAAAGACCACGCTTACCTGCGCGCTTTTGGAAGCGTTAAAAAGCAGGGGGCTTTCCGTGCGCGCGTTTAAGTGCGGGCCGGATTACATCGACCCGATGTTCCACCAGAAAGTGATCGGTGTGCCATCAAGGAATCTGGACACTTTTTTCTCGGATAAAAACGGGGTGCGCGAGCTTTTTGCGGCAGGTGAAGCAACCTGTGACATTTCCGTCGTGGAAGGCGTGATGGGACTTTATGACGGACTTGGCGGCATTAAGGCGGAGGGGAGTGCCTATGATCTCGCGTGTACGTTAAAAATGCCGGTCGTTCTGATCGTGGATGCCCACGGCATGGGGCGTTCCCTGCTTCCGCTCATAGCCGGATTCTTGCATTATGATGTGGAAAAACGGATCTGCGGTGTCATTCTAAACCGCGTGTCGGAGAGCTTTTATCAGACGATCGCGCCGGTGATCGAGGAAGAATTAAACGTCCCGGTGTTTGGATTTTTCCCAAATGTGAAAGATCTAAAGATCGAGAGCCGCCATCTGGGGCTTAAAATGCCACAGGAGATCGCCGATTTAAAGGCGCAGACAAAGCGGGCGGGCGAACTTTTTTCGGAGCACATTTCTTTGGAAAAGATCCTTGCCGCAGCGCGGGAAAAAACAGAGGCGTTTCCGGTTCGCGAAGCCAAAAGGGAAAAGGCGAAGCAGGCGGTAAGGATCGGGATCGCAAAAGACGCGGCATTCTGTTTTTATTATGAGGACAACCTGCGGCTGCTGGAGGAATACGGGGCGGAGTTCATCCCGTTTTCCCCGCTGTCGGACGAAAAACTGCCGGAGGGGATCGCGGGACTGATCCTGGGCGGCGGCTATCCGGAGCTTTTCGCGGCGGATCTGGAAAAAAATGCGGCAATGCGAAAGGCGGTTCAAAACGCCGTGGAAAAAAAGATGCCCGTAATCGCGGAATGTGGAGGGTTTATGTATCTGCACAGCGCACTGGTCGATGAAAATGGCGTTTCCCATGCGATGTGCGGTGTTCTGCCAAAAGAATGTGTATACAAGGGAAAACTCGTGCGGTTCGGCTATGTGGAAGTCCGGGAAAGACAGCCGCATTTTCTAAATGAGGGCGCGCGTATCCTCGGTCATGAATTTCATTATTACGACAGTGAGGATAACGGAGCGGACTGTGTGGCGAAAAAGCCGGTTTCCGGCAAAAGCTGGGACTGTGTGCATGAGACGGACACCTGCTATATGGGCTTCCCACATCTGTACTATCCGTCCAACCCGGCGTTTGCGCGGCATTTTGTGGAGGCGGCGGCGCAGTACGAAAAACAGGATGCGCGCGGGAAATGATTCCTTTTCGCCGCAGAGTATGATATATTTACTTACATGGTAAAATATGAAATAAAATCAGGTATAAAATAAGGAAATTCCGAAAGAGAGAAAAAATATGGCTTATCAGATTATAGTGCTGGATTTGGACGGAACACTGACCAATTCAAAAAAAGAGATCACACTGAAAACAAAAGAAGCGCTGATGCGGATCCAGAAAGAGGGAAAGACCGTAGTGCTTGCGAGCGGAAGACCGACACCCGGCGTACTGCCGCTGGCGGAGGAGCTTGAGCTGGAAAAATACGGCGGATATATCCTTTCTTTTAACGGCGCAAAGATCATCAACTGCAGGACAAAAGAAGTCGTTTACAATAAGACCGTTCCGGAAGAGTATGTAAAGCATCTCTATGATTACGCGGTAAAAATGAATATCGGTATCTTATCCTACACGGAATCCGGGATCGTGCTCGGAAACGGAAAAGACAAATACAGTGAGCTTGAGGCGAAGATCAACCATCTGCCGACGCAGGAGGTTCACAATTTTGTGGAGTACATTGATTTCCCGGAAAACAAATTCTTAATGACCGGGGAACCGAAACAGATCTTTGACGCACAGAAAGAGCTGCGGGAACAGTTTGGCGCGCGGCTCAATATTTTCCGTTCCGAACCGTTTTTCCTTGAGATCATGCCGCCGGAGATCGACAAGGCATACTCCCTTGGAAAGCTGCTCGCGTTTCTCGGCGAGGACAAGTCCCACATGATCTGTTGTGGCGACGGATTTAACGATCTCTCCATGATCCGGTTCGCCGGGCTTGGCGTGGCAATGGAAAATGCGCAAAAAGAGGTAAAAGAAGCGGCAGACTTTATCACCTATTCCAATGATGAGGACGGCGTCTGTCACGTTGTGAACAAATTTATGCTTGGTATAGAAGAATAAGGAAGGAAAACGTATGGCAACACTTGGGATTCCGCAGAATACGATAGAGGTTCTGCAGAAATATCATTTTAATTTTCAGAAAAAATTTGGACAGAACTTTCTGATCGATACGCATGTACTCGAAAAGATCATTGCGGCGGCAGATGTGACAAAGGATGATTTTGTCCTTGAGATCGGACCGGGGATCGGCACGATGACACAGTATCTGTGTGAGCACGCACGGGCAGTGGCGGCAGTGGAGATCGACAAAAACCTGATCCCGATCCTCGGCGATACGCTGGGGGCGTATGACAATGTGGAGATCATAAACCAGGATATTTTAAAGGTAGATATTAGAAAACTGGCAGATGAGAAAAATGGAGGCAGACCGATCAAGGTCGTTGCGAATCTCCCTTATTATATCACGACGCCGATCATCATGGGACTGTTTGAAAGCCATGTGCCGATCGATTCCATCACCGTCATGGTGCAAAAGGAAGTGGCAGACCGCATGCAGGTCGGCCCGGGCACCAAGGACTATGGCGCGCTCTCACTGGCAGTGCAGTATTACGCAGCACCGGAGATTGTTGCGATCGTACCGCCAAACTGCTTTATGCCGCGCCCGAAGGTCGGTTCCGCGGTCATCCGTCTGACCAGACACAAGGAGCCGCCGGTACAGGTGGAGGACGAAAAGCTGATGTTCCGTATTATCCGTGCGTCGTTCAACCAGCGCAGAAAAACGCTCGCGAACGGACTGAAAAATTCCGGGGAGCTCACGCTTTCCAAAGAAGTGATCGAAGAGAGTATCACAGAGCTTGGCGTTCCGGTCACGATCCGCGGCGAAGCGCTCTCACTCGCACAGTTCGCCGAACTGAGCAATATCATCTTAAAGAAAATGTAATTTGGCAGAGCGACAGCATAAAAACAGATCCCATGCATAAAATAAACGGACAAGGTGGGATCATAAAGTGAAAGAAAAAATAAAAATCATGCTGTCGCTCGTAATCTTTTTATTTCTGTTTCCCTATATCGTGACCGTGTTTTTTCAGGGGACACCGGTTGCGGGGGAGTCGGTCTATGAGACAGCTACCGAGACTGCGGTGATGGCACAGGGCAGTATGCCAAAGGAACGGGAACAGCTGATCGCCATTCTGGCAAAAGAGATCCATGTAGACAGCGAGCGCGAGGCAATCCGTGCGCAGGCAGTGATCGCGCGCGCAAATTATGACTATGCCGTGGCGGCGGGCAGGGAGCCGGAGAGCGGACTTTCCGTCCAGGAGATGATGGCGGCGTTCGGCGAGAAAAACTTTGCCACGGATTATCAGATCCTTGCGGACGCAGTGGATGACACGGCAGATATCACGGTATCTTACGGCGACAATACCACGCTGATGCTGCCCTACCATGCAGCCAGCGCGGGAAAGACAAGGACTGTGGCAGAACTTCCTTATCTGACCGGCGTGGACAGTCAGGCGGATCTTCCGTCAGAAGATTATCTGAAAGTGATTTATTTTGAAAAAACGGAATTTCTGGCACAATTAGAGCAGATATTTCCGAATGCGGCATTTCAGGAGACGGATCCGGTCTCACAGATCGCGATCGACGGCAGGGATGACGGCGGTTATGTGACTTCGGTGACGGTCTGCGGCACGACGGTATCCGGGGATGAGTTCCGGGACAGATTCGGGCTTGCCTCGGCGTGTTTTACGATCGCGGAAGTGGACGGACGGGTGCGTGTTGTCACGAAAGGTCTCGGACACGGCTACGGATTATCCCAGTGGGGAGCCAACGAACTCGCGAAGGACGGGAAGGACTGCGTGGAAATTTTAAAATATTATTTTCCAAATATCGAAATAACAGAATAAAAAGTAAAAATACGTCAACACTATACATAGAAAATAAGACTATGGATGGTGATGATATGAGAAAGGATAAATGGAGAAAATTTTTAAAACAGAAACAGTTTATGTTTGCGGCGGGGCTTATGGTCGTTGCGGCGGCGGGAATGACAGGAATTTACGTTTCGGAGCAGACGAATCGGAATGAGCAGTATGAGCAGAAGGCAGAGCCGGATGGCGAAAAATATGTGACAGAGGAAGAAACCGAAGTGGAACCGGCAGAGGATGTTTCCAATATCCTGCTTCCGGAAGTGAGTGAACCACAGACCGAGCAGGTCATGCCTTCCGTGGAAACGGACGTGGAGACGGAGTCTGTGGAAGAAGAGGCAGAGGCGGCGGTTCCGACCGGAACGACCACGGCAGAGTTAAATTTTTCGGAGAGCTCCGAACTGCTCTGGCCGCTTCAGGGAAATGTGATCATGAATTACAGTATGGATCAGACCGTCTATTACGCGACGCTCGATTCCTATCGTTACAATCCGGCGGTCATCATTGCCGGTGAGGTCAATGACAAGGTGACCTGCGCGGCTGACGGCATCATTACGGATATTTCCACAAACGAGGAGACCGGATGCACGGTAACGATGGATCTCGGCAACGGCTATTCCGCCGTTTACGGTCAGTTAAAAGAAGTTCCGTTCCATGCGGGCGCTTATGTGGAGGCGGGCGATGTGCTCGGCTATGTCAGTGAGCCGACCAAATACTATTCCGTTGAGGGCAGCAACCTTTATTTCGCGTTGCGCCACGGGGAAGAGACCATTGATCCGATCACGTTTTTTGAATAAAATCAGGTACAATCATTTTGATTTTCGAAAAATTATAGTATAATGAACGACATCAGGATATAGAATAAGGAGGGACATATGGAGTCACTCAGTCAGAACGGACAGGTGCAGGACTGGATCCGCAGCGCACTTGGAAACCGTGGGATCGATGCGGAAAAAACATTATACTATTGTAAAAATTTATATGAGTACGCAAGAAAGACCAAAGATGAAACATTACTCGGCTTCTCCGCCTATTACATGGGGGAAGCCTATTACATATTGAACAACGTGGACAAACTCTTTGAAAGTCTGTCTGTCGCGCTTGCGTATCTCGACCGGAGCGGACAGTGGGAGCTTCTTTCGCGCAGTTACAATCTGCTTGCGATCACATCCGCAAACCGTGGAAACGCGCCGCTTGCGATGGACTATTACTTAAGCGCGCTCTCCTATTGTGAAAAATATTACATGCAGGATGTCGGGATCATCGTGAATATGAACATCGGCACGCTCTACAACCGGCTCGGGGAGTACAGTCAGGCGCAGCAGTACTATGAGATCGGCTATCAGACGCTTTGTAAGACCAAGATGTCACCGGAGTATTTCAGTTATCTTCTTACCTATTATATTGGGATCGGAAATACTTACCTGTACCGGGAGTTTCCGGAAAAAGCGGCGTATTACATCCAAAAAGCCGAGGTGGATTGCAAGGACAGACTCGGAAAGATCGAGGAGATCGCACTTTGCTGTTTTAAGGCTCGCTGTTACAATTCCATGGGACACACAAAAAGCAGGGACGACTGCATTGAACAGATCCGTGGGATGATGGAGCAGCCGATGGAATTTCTCTCGGTGTTCGATGATCTTTACGCGTACTGCGAAATGCTTTTCCTGATCGGAAAAAGTGAGGATTTCCTCGCGGTGCTATCTTCCATGGAGGAGCTTGCGACAAAAGCGGGGATCACCCATATCCGCAGACAGCTTCTGGCGTTAAAGATCCGTTATTACAAGGTGAAGGGTGAGACGGAGCATTACAAAGAGGCGGCGGCGCAATATTTTGAGCTGGCAGAACTGATGGAAAACGAAAACCGTTACACGGTGCTCAGCATGTTAAATATCCGAAAATCCTTAGAGGAGACGGCAAAACAGCGGAAAGCCATGGAAGAGCAGAACCGTATCTTGCAGAAACGCTCGGAGACGGATGCGCTGACCGGCATGTACAACCGTTTCCGGCTGAACGATTACGCGGAAGAGGCGTTTCAGCGCGCAATGCGGGAGCAGACGCCGCTTGCCGTGGAGATTCTTGACATTGATTACTTTAAACAGTATAACGATCATTACGGACATCAGGCAGGGGACGACTGTATCCGTCATATCGCCGACTGCATCCGGGATCTGATGCGGCAAAGCGGTATCTTCGGTGCGCGTTACGGCGGGGACGAATTTATATTGATCTACGAGGGCTGCACCAGGGAAAAAGTACTGGAACTGGCGCTTCAGCTGCGGGAAAGCATTATAAATCTGAGACTGGAGCACAGCTGTTTCCCGGCGGCGGAGTATGTCACGATCTCACAGGGCATCTGTTTGGATGTCCCGCGCGAGGATGGAAAGATCTGGGATTTTTTACATACGGCGGATGGAATGCTGTATCAGGTGAAAAAGCAGAAGCGAAGCAACGTAAGCATCGGCGCTTTCGGAGAAAAAGAAGGAACGATCTACGGACAGGAACCGAAAAGCGATTCTTTCGTATAATATGGTAAGACGGGATTTAAAAATTCGCAATCGAATCTCTTTTTACCAGAAGAAGTACAACAGGAAAGATCAGGTTTAACTACCGGTTTATCGATTGCTTTCTATAGAGCGGGATGGCAGATGCAATCCCGTGTACATAAAATCGTATGCCCGTATGTTTTATGAAGGTTTTGGAAAGTCTATGAAAGAAGAAATAAAAAATTATACCTATATGCTTTTGTGCGCGGACGGGACGTATTACACCGGATGGACGAATCAGATCCGCAAACGCATCCGGGCGCACAACAGTGGAAAGGGAGCCAAATACACGAAAGGCCGTGGGCCGCTAAAGCTGGTGTATCTGGAGATCTCGGATACGAAAGAGGCGGCAATGAAACGGGAGGCTGCCATAAAAAAGCTGACGCGGAGGGAAAAAGAGGCGCTGATACAGACGGAGGAATCCCTGGCGCTGGTGCGTCAGGTCACAGAAATACCGTTTGACAATTAAAGATACCTCTGCTATGATAGCAACGACATGTAGAGTTATGGGCTGTTGTGCAATCCTTGGTAACTTTGTAGATTGTATAGCAGCTTTTTTTGATGAAAGAAAGGAAATAAATGGAGACATTAAGGTTTGATGAATTAGAATTAAGCCCGCAGATTCTGCGCGGTATCAAAGATATGGGATTTGAAGAAGCATCTCCGATCCAGGCACAGGCGATCCCGGTTGTGTTAAGCGGCAGAGACGTGATCGGCCAGGCACAGACCGGAAGCGGAAAGACAGCCGCATTCGGGATCCCGATGCTTGAAAAAGTAGATCCGGACAATAAAAAGACACAGGTCATTATCCTTTCCCCGACCAGAGAGCTTGCGATCCAGGTGGCGGATGAGATCCGCAAATTGAGCAAATATATGCACGGGATCAAGATCCTCCCGGTATATGGCGGACAGGATATCACAAAGCAGATCCGTTCCTTAAAAGGCGGCGCACAGATCATCATCGGTACACCGGGGCGTGTCATGGATCATCTGCGCAGAAAAACGATCCGCTGTGAACATGTGCATACCGTTGTGCTGGATGAGGCGGATGAGATGTTAAACATGGGATTCCGTGAGGATATCGAGACGATCCTTTCCTATATCCCGGAGGAACGCCAGACGGTCTTATTTTCCGCAACCATGCCAAAGGCGATCCTTGATATCACAAAGAAATACCAGAAAGACGCGGTAACGATCAAGGTGGTAAAAAAGGAACTCACCGTTCCGAGCATCGATCAGTATTACTATGATGTAAAGCGCAAGGATAAGGTGGATGTGCTGACCAGACTGTTAGACTACTACGATCCGAAGCTTTCCATCGTATTCTGCAACACCAAGCGTATGGTAGATGAGCTCGCGAGCGAACTGCAGGGCAGGGGATATTTCGCGGAAGGACTGCACGGAGATATGAAGCAGTCCCAGAGAGACCGTGTCATGAACAGTTTCCGAAACGGCAAGACCGAGATCCTGATCGCGACGGACGTGGCGGCGCGTGGTATCGATGTTGACGATGTCGAGGCGGTATTCAACTTTGACATTCCGCAGGATGACGAGTACTATGTACACCGTATCGGCCGTACCGGACGTGCAGGCCGTACCGGACGCGCGTTTACGTTTGTGCGTGGAAAAGAAGTATACAAATTAAAGGATATCCAGCGCTACTGCAAGACCAAGATCCTTGCACAGCCGATCCCGACCAGCGAAGATGTCGCGCAGATCAAGATGGAAAAGATCATGGATAAGATCGAGCAGATCATTGATGAGGAAGATCTGACAGATATGATCAATCTGATCGATGAACAGGTCAATGAGTCGGATTATACTTCGATGGATATTGCGGCGGCATTCCTTAAAATGGCACTGGGCGAGGGCGACAGCAGCGAGGCGGATGACGCCAACTACAACTTTGGTGATACCGGCGCGGAAGACGGTATGGTACGTCTCTTTATCAATATCGGAAAGAAACAGAAGGTAAAACCGGGCGATATTTTGGGAGCGCTTGCAGGGGAATCCGGAATGCCGGGTAAACTGGTCGGCGCGATCGACATGTATGATAAATATACGTTTGTTGAAGTTCCGTGTGAATATGGAAAAGAAGTGCTTCAGGCGATGAAAAACGTAAAGATCAAAGGAAAATCAATCAGTATCGAACCGGCAAACAGCAAATAAGATACGGGGGGAAAGAAACATGGGATTATTTGGAAAGAAAGACCGTGAGAAGGCGGGACAGTTTATATTTCTGACAGAGCAGATCTTTTCCATGGGGCAGATCGGGATCGCGGCAGTCGGAACCGTGAGCGGAAAGGTGCATGTGGGAGATGCCGTTTATCTGTATCATCCCGGCGTTCCGCTTGCTGCGGCGAGAGTAGATAAGTTAGAGCTTGCTCCGGGAAGAGGCGCAGAGGAAGCGGAAAACTGCATGGTTTCTCTGCATTTTGAAAATATGCGGCGGGAAAATATACAGAGATTTGCCGTGCTCAGCAATATCCGTCCGGATCAGATGGCGGAGCAGAAGGAAACGGTGGAAAATCCACAGCTGCGCGGACTGCTTTCGGGTTACGCGAAGTTTGAAAAGGAGCCGGAGTTTCTGCGGTTGTTTCATTACAGCATCGCGCATGCCAAATTTATGATGGCGGTGTTTGCGGATGGAACAAACCTGTCCTTCCCAACGGTGGCAAACACGGATGGAACCTCTGCGATCCCGGTCTTTACGGATCCGGAAGCGCTGCTTAGATGGCAGAATGTCTTTGACGAAAAACATCCGAAGAAGACGGCAGTGCAGACCTTTGGGGAAGCAGCTGCGCTCAGTCGAAACGGGAATGACGGGATCGTGATCAATCCGTTTGATGACGCGCCGTACTTTTTATCCAATGATCTCATAACAAAGATTTCCCGGTAAATAAAAAAGAAAAAAGACAGTAAAAAGAGAGGACGTGACGTCCTCTCTTTTTGGGGAGTTTAGGATAAAATAAAAGGAAGGTATCCTTTTAAGGAGTTTGGCTTGTTTGTGTTTCTGCATATAATATAATACAGGTTTTAAGAAAAGTCAACTTCTTTTTGTGCAAAAAACATAAAAAATACAAAAAATATAAAAGAACAATGTGTAAAAACGCTAAAACACAGTAAAGAACTAGGCTGTGCGTTCTACGGTTTCGTGAATTTCTTCTGTGCCGGAAGCGTGCATACGGTCATATTCCTCAATAAACACATTCGTCTTACCGGCGTCTGCCGTAAGTTCTGCGATCACATTGTTTACCGTCTTAAATCGTTCTGCGTTATGGGAGCACATCGCGCAGGTTTCCTCGGAGGAAGCGCTGATCTCCTCACTCGTTGAGGAAAGCGTGTTGGTGTCATCGATGAGCGTCTTATTGGTCTCTGTCAAAAGTCTGGTCTTTTCATTCATATCCTCAGATTTTTCCATCTCATTCATCACGGTATCCATCGACGTGATGGTATCGGTCGCGTTGTCATTTAACTTGATGATGATCGATTCAATATTTTCCGTAGAGTCTTTGGTCTGTTCGGAAAGCATACGGATCTCCTCCGCGACAACGGCAAAGCCTTTTCCGGCTTCCCCGGCACGGGCTGCCTCGATCGTGGCATTTAGCGCGAGCAGATTCGTGCGTGAGGAGATCTGCTGGATGATACCGATGATCTTCTGCATATCCTTGGTGTGGTCGTGAAGTGCGGTCATATTGGATTTTACGGTATGGTTTTCCTGCTCGTAAAGGCGGATCGCGTCGGCGGAAATACCAAGCAGGTCTGCGACTTTGTGCATGGTATAATGAATGTTCATGTGATCGCTCCGTTCTTTTTGGCAATTATTATAGCACCGTAAGGAAAAAACTGCCATGTGCAAAAGCGAATAATTGTAGGTATGAATAAAATATTTTCGGAATAGGATAGAACATAGTAGATACAGGGAGGCCTTTTATGCAGCGATTTGTTACATATATCTATGCTTATGAGAATAATAACAAAAACCAGAATGTCGGGTTTGCCAAGGTGGATATCCGGGGCGATTACTGTCAGGTGGAGATCCATTTGAAACGAACCGGATATACCAATGTGAAGTGTCCGGTCTATCTTTTTGTGCGGGAAAATGAGGTGATCGTCGGCGTGGAGATCGGCGAGATCGCGCTGGTAAACGGCTGCGGCGATTTTGTGCGCCAGTTAAACTGTAATGGAGTGGGCGAGACACCCTATTGCATGAAGGATATGAAAGGGATTCTCATCTTTTTGGATAATACGGTGATGTTTGCGAGCCAGTGGGATGAAAAGGCAATCTACCGGGAAAACTTTAAGCCCTATGAGGAGACAAAAGAGATCCCGGTGGAGCAGGCGGAGGACGCAGCAGAGGAGCCGGAGGAATCCGGTCAGATGGAGAAATTGCAGGTCGAGAGCGTGCAGGCACAGCAATCCCGGGAACAGCAGACGGAGGAACTGCAGCCGGAAACGCAGCGATCCGGGGATATGTGGATGGATTTATGGGAAAAGCTTAACGGGATGTACGGAGCAAAAAACCTGTTTGAAAATATGCCGGAGATCTCCGGGATCCACATGGAATTAAAGGATTTGCGGGAACTGCCAAAGAAATACTGGTATCTCGGCAGCAACAGTTTTTTGCTGCACGGTTTTTTCAATTACCGCCATCTGCTCCTTGGAAAAGTGGAAAATGAGAGCGGGAGAAAGTGGTTTATCGGCGTGCCGGGCATTTACCAGAACCAGGAAAAAGTGCTTGCGGCGGTCTTTGGATTCCCGGAATTCCGGCAGGAAAAGGACACCGGGGTAAAGACCGGGCAATTTGGCTACTGGTATCGTTTTATGGATGAATGAGACTGTAAAGATAATGGTCGGCCCATTCGCCCTGGATCCGGGCGTTTTGCCGGAGCAGTCCCTCGCACTTGAAATAGAGGGATTCGAGCAGGCGGATGGACGGGGTATTTCCGGGCATGACGCATGCAGTGATCCGGTGCAGACCGAGATCGCCGAACATGATATCAATGCCCTCGATCAGAGCTTCCGTCGCATAGCCATGGTGCCAGAAGCGCTCGTCAAATTTATAACCGACCTCACAGCTGTCATAGATAGAGCGTGTGATGTCGCGGAAACAGATGGTTCCGATGATCCGGTCGGGATCGTCTTTTAAAAACACATAAAAGCGCACGGCGGAAAGCTGCACGGTCAGATTATATTCGCATAGCAGAACGGATTTCTGGTATTTTACGGTATAAAAATTGTCCGGCCGGCTGGCTTCATATTTTTCAAAAAGTTCTTTGTTGTCCAGATAGAAACAGAGGACTTTTTTTGCGGCCTCCGGGCGCAGTACTTTTAAGATCAGTCGGTCAGTCTCATAAATCAGGTTCATAGTTTGGTCTACTCCGTAAATTTTGCTATATTTGAATTCTATGTTATTATTATAGCAGATATTGACCGATGCGAAATAAAAATATGTGCGGGAAGGAAGGATGAGCCGGTGGAAGAACAGGAAAAATTCATGCGCGAAGCGCTAAAACAGGCAAAGAAGGCGTATAAGATCGGAGAGGTGCCGATCGGCTGCGTGATCGTGCAGGACGGAAAGATCATTGCCCGTGGTTACAACCGCAGAAATACGGACAAGGTCACGCTGGCGCATGCCGAGATCGCGGCGATAAAAAAAGCCAGCAAAAAGACCGGTGACTGGAGGCTGGAGGACTGTACGATGTATGTGACTTTAGAGCCATGTCAGATGTGTGCCGGGGCGATCGTGCAGTCGCGCATGAAAAAGGTCGTGATCGGATGTATGAACCCCAAAGCGGGCTGCGCCGGCTCGGTGTTAAATCTGCTTCAGATGCAGGAGTTTAATCATCAGGTGGAGCTTGAGCGGGGAGTGCTTGAGGAAGCGTGCTCAGAGATATTAAGCCGCTTTTTTAAGGAGCTGCGTGTGCGCAACAAAAAGGCGAAACAGGAATTGACAACCCCATGAAAAACCGTTATACTAAAAGAACTCGGGCAGCCGGGGGAGTAGCGGTACCCTGTACCAGCAATCCGCTAGAGCTGGGGTGATATCCCGCCGCGGGTTTTTGGGCTGTAAAGCTGCCCTTCGCAAGTGGCGTTGAAGTCTGGGTCTTACGCAATAGGAACTTACGAACCGTGTCAGGTTGGGAACAAAGCAGCACTAAGTAAGAGCTCTTATGTGCCGTGAGGTCGCCTGGGCCGAGCTAACTACGGAGGTAACGTTTGTGGTCCGGATTCAAAGCGGGATGCCCGATAAAAAAGAGTACAGAAGTATAAGACACTGGCTGATGATGCAGGTCTTATACTTTTTTTTATTTGACGGCCACGGATCAGAGCGGGATGCGGGAAGCATTTCGGCTCTGTAATGGGGACGAGGAAAGGAAGCAGATATGATACAGGATATTTTTCCGCATGTTTATCACAATGAATTTACACCGCACGCACCGGAGGCGCAGGATATCGTGCTGATCTTTGACGGAAATGAGGTGCTGTTAGATGAAAAGAATAAATGGATGCTCACATTTGAAGAGGTAAAAGCGCGGATCGGGGAACAGGAGGCAGAGTACCGCTATCTTTTTCAGATCGATGACACCGGATTTTTCTATTTGCGCAATGCGGATGTGGACAAAATACCGGGGCTTTGCAGGTGCAGGAAAAACATTTTCCGTACCTACGCGCCGCGTCATCTTGCGTTTGCGGGCATTACGGCATTTAATCTGTATCAGTGGCGGGAGAGTCATCAGTTTTGCGGAAGATGCGGCGGGCAGTTAGAGCCGGATGAAAAGGAGCGCGCAATGCGCTGTCCGAAGTGCGGAGAGATCGTCTATCCGGTGATCTCACCGGCGGTCATCATCGGTCTGATCGACCCGGAAAGAGACCGCATCCTGTTTACAAAATATGCGGACCGTGATTATAAAAAATACGCGCTGATCGCCGGCTTTTCGGAGATCGGAGAGACACTGGAACAGACCGTGGCAAGGGAAGTAAAAGAGGAGGTCGGGCTTTCGGTCAAGAACATCCGCTATTACAAAAACCAGCCGTGGGCATTTACGGGAACACTTTTAGTCGGCTTTTTCGCGGAACTGGATGGAGCGGATGACATCACGTTAGAGGAGGACGAGCTCGGAGAGGCGACCTGGTTTACCAGGGAAAATATGCCGCCGACCGACAATGATATCTCGCTGACAGCGGAGATGATGGAAGTATTCCGGCGGGGTGAGGAGAAGTAAGGACGCTGATCCGTATGCATACTGGCTTGCATCCGGTATTGCAACAGACTGCGACAGCACAATGATCGAAAATGACATTGAACTGTTCTGCAACGAAAATCTGGCGCAGTAGAGCTGGAAAACAGCAGAAAGATAGAGCATATAAGAGAGGGAAAGGTGTTCGCAGCAGTTAAACGCTGTGAACATCTTTCTTTTTTAACAGGAAAATGGCGGTTTCCAGGAATAAAAACAGGAAAAGCGCGGCAGAAAACAGAAACGGCACATAAGTGCCTGCCATATTATCCGTAGCGGAATTCGCGTTCATTGCGAGCATCATAAGCGCATAAGGCCAGAAATAGCCGGCGCCCTTTGCAACTATGCCAAGACTTACGATGCTGCCGAACAGGGCAAGGATGACCGGAACGGAAAAACTCCGGATGACCATGGAAAGTAGTAGGGACAGCGCAATGATCCCGAGACTTCCGATACAGCCGCGAAACAGCCAGAAAATACAGGAAAGCGGCATCAGACCGGGCAGACCGGCGAGTTTTCCGCAAACGAAAAACAGGATGCCGATCCAGATCTGGGTGAAAACGGTCATCTGAAACAGGACGATGAATTTTGCCAGGATCAGATCTTTTAATGGAACCGGCGCGGTCATAAGAAAGTTCCAGTTGTGGTTTAAATGTTCCATGCGCCAGAGATACGCGGCATAGGCGGCGATCAGAGGAGCATAGAAAAAGTCCGTATAAAACAGCGTGTGCTGGGTCCACAGGCTGTACCAGCCATTTTTTAAGACGGCAAGATTGCCGAGGTAATTAAAGGTTCCCATAATGGCGGGAAAAACAGGTACGATCAGAAACAGGAGCCAGATGGCAGAGGATCTCAGTTTCTTTCGTTCTGCGCGTATGCATGATCTTAACATATTAAACATCCTTTCTTTCAAATAAAGCGGTTCCGATGATACCTGCCAGAACAAGCAGGATCAGGATAACGAGCAGATGACCGGTGGAGAGCGGTGATTCCAGGTAGGAAACCGTGCGCGCCGCAGGATCCCAGTTGATGTGGACGGTCGCGAGCTGGCAAAAATAGGACCAGATGACAAACTGGGCAAATGTTTCCGAAAAAAACAGTGAAAACAGTCCGAAAAAGGAGCCGATCAGACCGATCGCAAGTGGAATGATCTGGTTATCAAAGAAAAACGAAAGGATTTCCTGAAACAGATAGATGCATGTGCCGGTCAGAAAAGTGGTCACAAAAAAGCTGATCAGATGTGTGACCGGAAGTGGCTGTGTGAATGCAAGTTTTTTTCCAAAGAACAGGATAAGCAGGCATTCAAAGCACGCAGTTACCGCAAAAAGCAGGGTTCCGATCAGGGATTTGGCAAAAAAGATATTCCCGCGCTTTTCCAGTGTACATAACAGCTTCAGTGTGTTTCCCTTGTGCTCGGTGTCCCAGATGCGGCTCGCAAGTACCGCGAGAAATAAAGGAAACACGACCGTGTTGATGGTAGGAAGGCTGTAAAGCATGGAAAAATAACCACTTGCACGGGCAGCATCATCCACATTTCGAAAATCCATGGCGCACCACAAAAACAGAAAGCCGTACAGGCAGAGCATCAGCAGTGGAAAATGGCGCCGCCGCATTTTTTTCAATTCTGTATGAAAAGCTGCGATCATGATAAGCACACACTCCTTCCGGTCAGGTCTAAGAAGATGTCTTCCAGACTCTTTTTGGATTCTTCGATCCGAAAAACTTCGATGTGATCCGTGATCAGTGCGTGTAGAACGCCGGAAAGCTCAGAGTCGGAAAGCATTGGCAGAGAAAGGATAGTATCTCTGCGATCCGGCCCGGAGGTGGAAAGCGATGCCGGAACATGCTTCTCCTTTAACAGGGCAAGCGCGCGTTTCGGTTCGGAGGTGCGCAGATGCAGACTTTCCTGGCTGTGGGCGTGCAGTACATGGAGAGAATTTTCAAATAAGAGCTCTCCGTGATCGATAATGCCGATTTCGGCCGCCATCTGGTCGATCTCAGACAGCAGGTGGCTGGAAACGAGTACGGTCATTCCATACTGTTTCGGGAGGCGGCAGATCAGTTCGCGGATCTCCTGAATACCGGCAGGATCGAGACCGTTTGTCGGTTCGTCAAGCAGGATCAGTTTCGGATTTCCGAGTAAGGCACAGGCGATGCCGAGACGCTGCTTCATGCCGAGCGAGTAATGTTTTACCTTCTTATTCCCGACGTCGTTTAAATGTACGATTTCAAGGGCATGGGAGACGGACTTTTTGTTTACGCCCTTTAATGTTGCGGCAATCTCAAGATTTTCCCGTCCGCTTAAATGTCCGTAGTAGGCAGGTGATTCGATCAGCGAACCGATCATGGAAAGAACGGTAAGTCTGTTTTTCTCATTCATGGTTTTGCCGAGGATGCGCACAGCTCCGTCGGTCGGTTTTACAAGTCCTAGCATCATTTTCATGGTCGTGCTTTTTCCGGCACCGTTCGGACCTAAAAAACCGTAAACACAGCCGGATGGTATGTTTAAATTTAAGTGGGAAACACGCAGTTCACCCTTATATTCCTTGCATAGATTTTTTGTCTGGATTGCGTAGTTCATGATGGATACCTCTCTTTCTTAGCCGGGACAGATGTGTTGTCGCTGTCCTGCGATAAGTCTAAGATAAAGCAGAGGTCTTAGATCTGACTGAAGTGCCCATTAAGATTAGCTTAAATTTGGGTATAGAAAAAATGGAGATAGGGGGACTCGAACCCCTGACCTATACGTTGCGAACGTATCGCTCTCCCAACTGAGCTATATCCCCATTTGACGAAGTTTATTATAACACCATTCTGTAAAAAAAAGCAAGACGCACTGAAAAATAAATTGAAAATCTGCGTTGCCTTAAATTTGCCTTAAATTTTGCCCGGATTTCTTTTGGAAAGCATAGAAAACCGCTATAATTGTGGAAAGAAAAGAGATGGGAGCAGATTTTATGGAACGGATACAGGACGCAAAAATATTACTGGTGGACGATAATGCAGAACTTCTGGAACTGCTGTTAAAAATACTGGCCGGGGAAGGTTATAACAGGCTGTTTCCCGCAAAAAACTGCAGGGAGGCAAGGGAGCTTTTTGAGAATGAACAACCGGATTTTATGATCCTTGATGTGAATCTGCCGGACGGCGACGGATTTCATTTATTTATGGAATTCCGGGCAAAAGAGGATGTTCCGGCATTGTTTCTTTCGGCGCGCGATGAGGATCAGGACCGGCTGTTCGGACTTGGGCTTGGTGCCGATGATTATATCACAAAGCCTTTTCTGACGCAGGAGCTGCTGCTTCGGGTCTCATTGATCCTAAAACGGACTTACCGCACGGTGCTAAATCCCGTGCAGACTGCCGGAATAAAGATTGGAAATGCCCAGGTGGATTTTCGGAGCGCAACGATAAAAAAAGATGGCGCAGAAAGTGCGCTTACGGCGAAGGAACTTGCTATTTTAAAGAAGCTGGCGGACAACCGGGGCAATATCGTGACTTTTGACATGCTCTGCGAGGCAGTCTGGGGGGATGGCTATTATGGCTATGAAAATACGCTGATGGTGCATATGAGGCATCTCAGGGAAAAGATCGAGGACAATCCGTCGAAACCGGAATATATTTTGACCGTGCGGGGACTCGGCTACCGGCTGGCAAAAGAGGTGGCGGAATGAAAAGTCTATTTAAGATCATGCGAAATTACGTCGGCACGGCAGTTTTCATCACCTGTATGGTTTTAGTGCTGAATTTCATGCTGTTAGCAGGACTGACCCTGCATTATGGAACGCAGAGCGAAGCAAAGGGAAAAATCTCGCAGATCGCGCGGGAGATCCAAAACAGCGGGGACGGTTATGTCCTTACAGATCAGGGAGAAACGCTTTTAAATGGTTATGCATGGGCATTTCTGCTGGATGCCGGGGGAAATGTCATCTGGAGCTATGACACACCGGAGGATTTCCCCGAGAGGTATACAGCGGCGGATGTTGCGGCGTTCAGCAAGTGGTATCTGGATGACTACCCGGTGCAGTGCTGGAAGCAGGGTGAAAAGCTGCTTGTAGTCGGAGAGGAAAAGGACAGTGTCTGGAAACACCAGATGGAGTTTGGAATGCCGTTTATGAAAAAGATCGGATCGATGTTTAGAACCATACTTCTGGCAAACGGAGGGCTGATCCTTTTATTTTGTTTTTTCTTCGGACTGCATTTTTACCGTTCGCTTCGTCCGCTGGCTGCGGGGATCGAAGATCTTGCAAAAGAAGAGAGTATTCATTTGCAGGAAAAGGGCATGACGGGAGAACTGGCAGAAAAGTTAAATCAGACATCGGAGCGTCTGGAGCGGCAGAAAGCCGTGATCGAGGCGCGGGATACAGCGCGGACAAACTGGATCGCTGGGGTGTCGCATGATATCCGTACACCGCTTTCGATGATCATGGGCTATGCCGAGCAGCTTCTTTCTGCGGAAAATATGGACACCGAGCAGAAAAAACAGCTTGGTATCATACGGGATCAGGGCGTGAAGATCAAGCATCTGATCGAGGATCTGAACCTGACATCAAAACTGCAGTATCAGATGCAGCCGCTGCGGCAGGAGGAGTTTCATCCCGCAAAGCTGATGCGGCAGATCGTTACCTCGTATTATAATAACGGACTTGCCGGGTGCTATGAGATCCATTTCGATGCGGCGGGAAAAGTGGAGCCGATCCTCATCACAGGGGATGTGAGCCTTTTGACGCGGGCGTTTGAAAATCTGATCGGGAACAGCATCCGCCATAATGAGAATGGCTGCACGGTTGACATAACTATGAATACCTGCACAGATGGAAGCGGGATGGGCTGGCTTGTGACGGAGATGAAGGATGATGGCTGCGGGATACCGGAGAACGTGATACAGGGACTGGAAGAAGAACAGATGGGAAGCGGACAGCAGAGCGGGCAAATAGCCGGGCAGCCGCAGACTGAGAAGGAATCCGTCAGCAGACCGCATATCATGGGGCTTTTTGTGGTAAAGCAGATCGTTCTCTCCCATGGCGGAAAATTTGAGATCGGGGCGGCAAAAAAGGGTGCGGATATCCGGGTGCTGCTTCCGCTTGCGGCGGAGAAAACGGCGGAAAAGAGGACGGAGCAGAGGTGACGGTTTAAGGTTCCAGTGCGGAATTCATGTGTTCCATCTTTTCCTCTGCCTGATAAATGAGGCGGCTGCATTCTAAAAGCTCATCGGAAAAATCTTCGGTATTTACAATGCCGTTGCTGATGGTCTTATATTTGATATCATGCTCCAGACTTGCCCAGAGATCCATGGCGAGCGTGCGGATCTGAAGCTCCACCGGAACCAGCTGTTTTTTGTTCATGAAATAGACCGGAACGCGTACGATCATATGTAAGCTGCGGTAGCCGTTCGGTTTCGGATTCTCAATGTAGTCTTTGACATCAATGATGTAAAGGTCATCCTGTGCCATAATGCGGTCACGGATCAGATAGACATCCTTGATATACGGGCACACGACACGCACCCCCGCAATGTCAAAAATGTTGTTGCAGGCACAGCCAAGGGTCAGATTCAGATCCTTTTTCTGTAACTTGCCAAGAATACTCTGCGCGGATTTCAAGCGCGTGTCGATATGGTGGATCGGACAGCGCTGTTTGCGGAACTTGAATTCATCCTTGATGATATCAAGCCTTGCCGTTGTCACACACATGGCGGCGTTGTACATCCGTAAGATCGGTTCCATCGTCTGGGAAAATTCATCGGTGATATCCGCGATCTTTTCCATGCTGTCATCTACACCGTGCTGCATCGGCACGAGCTCATTGACCGAAAAGACATTGTTCTGTTCGGTTACATACTGATTGACCTCGATGTGGTTGTTGATTTCTATGTTTGTAATATTTGATGTGTTTGATTCTGAATTGTTTTTTCCTTTCATGTAAAATCCCCCGTTTAATTTCTACATTTATCATTATAACAAAAAGATATAAAATGGGGATAAAGGAAACATTAAAAGTTTATGAAATGCGTTGTTGGGGAAAAAGAACTGTGCTACACTTTCAGACAAGAAGCATCGTGTTACAAGGTGGATACCCTCCCGGACTTGCAAAAGAAGGGAGGTGATGCGGATGGATACATCCCAGATCCTGGAGTTATTGTTTTTGGGCGGTTCGTTCCTGATAGCATTGCTTACCTACATTGATAGGAATGATAAGCGAAAATAAAAAAGCCTACCTTGTACTTGGCGGTCCGAGGTAGGCTTTAGCCTTACACGGGAAGCGAACCACTTTGTGGGCGATTGCTTCTTTTTGTGACTTCATTATAATATGCATAGAGGTAAATTTCAAGCAATATTCGAAAAAGCACTATCTGCAATGTATTTAGCACATAATATATATTTGTTTCAAAAAGTGCCATGTATAATATTTTTATAAAATAAGAAGAAATGCTGTCGCGGCGGCAGTGTGCTGCATAAAATAAAAGGATGGGAGAATGGATGATGAAATTTACAAAGATGCATGGCTGTGGAAATGATTATGTTTATATAAATTGTCTGGAAGAAAAAGTAGACAATCCGGCAGAGCTTGCCAGACGTGTGAGCGACCGTCATTTTGGCATCGGTTCCGACGGGCTGATCCTGATCTGTCCTTCCGATCGGGCGGATGTGCGCATGCGCATGTTCAATGCGGACGGTTCGGAGGGCGAGATGTGTGGCAATGGCATCCGCTGCGTGGCGAAGTATGTGTACGATCATCATATCGTGGAAAAGACAAGGCTTTCGGTTGAGACCGGAGCCGGCATCAAGCAGCTGGATCTTTTCACAGAACAGGGAAAAGTGGTGCAGGTGCGTGTGGATATGGGCGAACCGGTTCTTGCGGCGGCACAGATCCCGGTGGTATCGGACAAAGCGGAAGTTATCGGGGTTCCGGTCGAGGTTGGAGGAAAAACATGGGAGATGACATGCGTTTCCATGGGAAATCCACATGCGGTCGTGTTTGTGCCGGATACCGCAGGGCTTGATCTTATTTCTTACGGACCGCTTTTTGAGCACCATGAAATGTTCCCGAAGCGGGTCAATACCGAATTTGTGCAGGTGTTAAGCCGTGAGGAGATCAACATGCGTGTCTGGGAGCGCGGATCGGGAGAGACACTGGCGTGCGGAACCGGAACCTGTGCAAGTGTGATGGCGTGCATTTTAACCGGACGGACCGGGCACCGGGTGCTGGTACATCTTCTTGGCGGGGATCTGACCATAGAGTATGAGGAAAAGAGCAATCATATTTTTATGACCGGACCGGCAGTCACAGTATATGAAGGAGAAATCGAAACAATCAGATAGAGAAAGGGTGGAGTTCCATGAAACTGGCTGAGTTACTGGAAAAAACGGAGTATGAGGTAAGACAGGGCAGCACGGATCGGGAAGTGAAGGGTCTTGCCTATGATTCGAGAAAAGTGAGTGAAGGATTTGCGTTTGTGTGCATTTCGGGAAGTATGCAGGATGGGCATGATTTTATCCCTGAGGTGGTAAAAAAAGGCGCAAAAGTGCTTGTTGTGCAAAAAGAGGTGGAAGCACCGGAAGACGTTACGGTCATCCGGGTAAAAAATACCCGTCTGGCGCTTGCGCTCATGTCGGCTGCCTGGTTTGACTATCCGGCAGAAAAACTGAAAACGATCGGAATCACCGGGACAAAGGGAAAGACCACGACTTCCTACATGATAAAATCCATTCTGGAACAGGGCGGAATCAAAACAGGACTGATCGGCACGATCGAGGTCATCATAGGAGACAGGCGGCAGGACGCGAAAAACACAACGCCGGAGTCCTATGATATTCAGGAATTTTTTGCAAAGATGGCAGAGGCGGGACTTTCCGCAGTGGTCATGGAAGTTTCCTCGCAGGGTTTAAAACTCGACCGCGTGGCGAGAATACAGTTTGATTATGGGGTATTTACCAATCTCGAGCCGGATCACATCGGGGAAAATGAGCACAAGGACTTTGCGGAATATATGTACTGCAAGAGCCTCCTGTTCAAACAGTGCAAAGTCGGTCTGTTTAATGTGGACAGTGAGCATGTGTCCGGCGTTTTAGAGGGACGCACCTGCAGTGTGGAAACCTTTGGATTTGGCGCGGATGCCGATCTGCGGGCGGAGCAGATGGAACTTGTGCATGAACCGGGAAAGATCGGGGTTCGTTATCATGTGGGCGGAGTTATGGATTTTGATGTGGATATCAACGTGCCCGGGCGTTTCAGTGTATACAATTCGCTTGCGGCGATCGCGGTCTGCCGTCATTTTGCAGTCACTGTGCCTGAGATCAAAAAAGCACTGGCGGATGTGGCGGTAAAAGGCAGGATCGAGATCGTACCGGTGTCCTCACACTATACGTTAATGATCGATTACGCGCATAACGCAATGGCGCTTGAAAGCCTGCTTACCACATTGCGGGAGTATGAGCCGAAACGTCTCATCTGCCTGTTTGGCTGCGGGGGGAACCGCGCAAAGGCAAGGCGTTATGAGATGGGAGAGGTGTCCGCGAGACTTGCGGATTTTACGGTGGTGACATCAGACAATCCGCGCTTTGAGCAGCCGATCGCGATCATTAATGATATTCTGGTCGGGGTAAAAAAGATCGGTGGAAAATATGTCGCGATCCCGGATCGCAAAGAAGCGATCGCCTACTGCATGGCAAACGCGAAGGAAGGGGACGTGATCGTCCTTGCCGGAAAAGGCCACGAAGATTATCAGGAGATCAAGGGAAAGAAGTATCCGATGGATGAGCGGGAGCTGATCGCCGAGATAAAACGGGAAATGTTTGACAGTAAGCCACAGGATACCATATAATAAGAGTGCTATTTTTTGGCGAGACGGGAGACTTATGGTAAAAGCGGAGCATATTAGGAAAAAACTTGGCAGACGTGAGATATTAAAAGATGTTTCCATATTCGGGGCACCCGGGGAATGTATCGGCATTATTGGTGCGAACGGATGCGGAAAGAGTACTTTTTTGTCCATTCTTGCCGGAATAGAGAAACCGGATGACGGGGATCTTACGTTTTTTCAGAAAAAACCGCTTACGGATCACAGAGTTTTTACACGCATGTGCGGATTTGTGCCGCAGGGAAATCCTCTTTTGGAAGATTTGAGTGTGCGTGATAACCTTGCGCTCTGGAGCCGAAAGGATAAAAAGGCGTTAGAGCAGGTGATCAGCCGTTTTGCACTTACAGAGATGCTTCATCTTCCGGTGAAAAAACTGTCCGGAGGCATGAAACGCAGGCTCAGTATCGCATGTGCGGCAGCGGATGATGTGCCGATCCTGGTACTGGATGAACCAACGGCGGCGCTTGATATTTTCTTTAAGGAGAGTATCCATGAATTTATCCGTGATTTTACTGCGCGGAACGGCATTGTCGTTATGGCAACGCATGATGCGTCGGAAATTGCGCTGTGTGACCGCATTTATTATATGGAAGAAGGACGAACCGAAGAGATAGCAGATACCGGAAATGTTCTGGAAAAAATTAAAAAAGGGAGAAACAAGCATGAGTGAGAACAATGAAACAAAATTTGACCCGGTGACCGGGCAGAATGTGGCACAGACACCACAGCCGGAAAACCCATATGTGACCGGACAGAATGTGGCACAGGCACCACAGCCGGAAAATCCATATGTGGCAGGACAGAATACGACACAGACACCACCGCCGCAGAATCCATATGATCCGCTGGCAGCGCCTCAGCCGTCAAACAAAAAGAATATGAAGATACTGCTTGGCGTTATTTTTGGCGTGATCGCGGTGATCGTGATCGCCATCATCTGTTGTGCGGCAAGCGGCGTGTTTACAAGCAAAAATAAAAAGGTTTTAAAAGCAGCAAAAAATACATTTGTTCCAAATGAACTTATGAAGGATCTGAATCCGGGAACAGCCCTGATCGCTGGCGGAAACTATACACTGGCAGTGGAACTGGCAGGCGAGACAGACGGGGAAGATATCGGGATCAAGGCATCCTATCAGCAGAATGCAGAGCAGAAAATGCACAGTGTCAACGGAAAAGTGGAATATTCCGGAGTGAGTGTGGATTTTCATGAATATATGGATGAAGATGGACTGCTCATCAGTGTTCCGAAACTTTATCCGGATGTATTTGGTTACTATTTTAATGAAGAAAAAGACGGATATGCGGCAGATATACTTGGCAACAAGTTCTTTGACGCGTTTGATGATCTCTGCCTGACCTCCATGAATGATATGGAGGCAAGCGCAAAGATGAGTGCGGACTATCTGCAGGTGTTAAAAGAAAACTATGATGCGCTGGAGTTTGTGAACGCTCCGAAGGCAACGTTCCAGATCGAAGGCAAGGATGTGTCCTGCAAGGGTTATACCACTACGCTCACAGAAGAAAATGTGGATGCGTGCCTGGATGAACTTTCTGAAGTTTATGATACTTATAATAAAAACACGATCGATGATGTCAAGACCATGTGCAAAGAGCTTGGACTGGATGATGAAGACCTGAAAGATTTCGACTGCAATGCGTTTGATTCTTTAAAGGATAAGATCGATGGAATGCCGGATCTTGATGTGACATTTTATATTTACAAAAACAGACTGGCAGCAGTTGTTGTGACAGGAACCGATGAAACTGGTGATATGGAACTTGACGTGGAATTCCGCGGAGGTACCACACCGACTCAGAATACATTTATTACCTATGGCTTAAACGGGGACAGCGGTACGCTCAAAATCCTTGGAAAGACAGAGGATTCCGTGGAAAAGACCAAGATCGTAGAGGTCTATGACGGAGAAAGGACAACACTTGCAAGCATTAATTATGATTATGCGAACAAGGAACTGGAGATCGAAACGGATGACGGGGATATCATGGCGACCATCGACAATTCTGACAAGGGACTCGTCATTGACATGGAAGATCTGTATAGTGCATCCACGTTAAAGCTTACCTTAAAGCGTGGCTCAAACATCAAGAAACCGGAGGGCGATGTCTTTGATATCGGAACGGCTTCTGAGGATGATTTTTATGATCTGGTCTATGACATTCAGGATCTTACCAGAGGTCTGTTTTAGGATAAAAAGATGAAGAGAATATTTGCATATTTGCGAATTGAATTAAAAAAAGGGATTCGAGTGATCCCTTTTTTTATACAATCGTTTCTGGTCACGACCGTTGTGCTTGGACTGGCGCTTGCGTTGATCTGCCATTTCATGTTACAGTCGCAGACCTTTGTAAAAATGAATATCGGAGTTGTCGTGCCGGATCAGGAGACGAATACAAGAATGGCAATGAAGCTTGTTTCCGCAATGGACAGCGTGGACAGTATCTGCAATTTTAGTTATCCGGATGAGGAGACAGCAAGAGAGGAGCTGGCGGATGGGAAACTCGCGGCGGTGATCATTCTGACGGAGGATTTTTATGATGACGTAAATGACGGTGTCAACACGCCGGTGGATATCCTGCTTGCGCCGGACAGCCCATTTGATGAAGCGGTATTTACGGAACTCGTGCGCGCGGGAGTTTCCATGCTTCAGACTGCGCAGGCGGCGGTCTATGCCGTGGATGAAGCAGCGGGAGAATACCGGCTTTCCATGTCCAAAAGTGATATGGAATATGAACTTTCCTATCTTTATCTTTCTTATGCTTTTGCGAGAAACAGCACTTTTGCGGAGCAGGAAGAGACTCCGCTTGGAGCTGTAAGTTTGGACGAATTTTATATCGTGTGCGGGGCAGAGGTGTTAAGTCTCGTTTTTGGAGTTTGTTTTCTGTCGCTGTATCGGTCAGAGAGCCGGGATTTTATGCGGTGTCTGCGCAGGATCGGCGTGAATGCGCCGCTTCAGTCGGTGATGCGGATCTTTGTGATGGCGCTTGACCTCTGGCTGGTCTTAACCGGCTGCTATGTCGCTTTTAACATCGTGTATGCAAAAATGATCGGATCCGTTGCAATGATCTTCCCAAGGCAGATCGCGGGATTTTTCTTCTATGCACTGGCGCTTGCGGCGTTTTTTCACTTTGTTTTCGCGTTACTGGGAGATTCGGAAAACGGAGGGCTCATCTATCTTCTGATAGCAGTATTTCTGATCATCTGCGCGGGCGGACTGTTTCCGATGGCGGCTTTCCCGGGATGGATGCAAAAACTTTCCGGTGTACTTCCGCTTGCGTGGTGGCAGAAATATCTGACCGGACTTCTCTGGACGAAGGTGGAAATAAAAACGATGCTTGTGCTCATTTTTGGCAGCATATTTTTTGGAGGGGCGGGAGCTTTTGTGTTATATGAAAAAACAAAACGATAACTTTGTTTTTTATGGAAAATGGATCCGGATGGCAGGGAAACGGCAGTTAAAAAAGTCCTCTTTTTATCTGTTTCTTGTTGGTGTCCTGTTTTTACTGTATCTGGTGCAGAATATGATTCTGCCAAGTGCGAAAAATACACGTATCGGGATCTTTGCGGAGAATGGAATCTACGCGGAAAAGACCAAAGAAGCACTGCTTCATCAGGAAGGCGGGCTTGCGTTTGTGGAAGTTTCCGGCGAAGAAGAATTAAAAAATGCTGTTTACCGGGGGGAATATGACTGCGGATTTGTTTTGCCGCAGAGCCTCGATGAGGCAATGGCGGATCGGGATCTTACAGACAGCGTGACTTATATTTACAGTACTGCCACGACCAAAGGGATGGTCGCAAAAGAGAGCGTATATGCGGTGTTGTTCCGGTTTTTAAGCAGTGAACTATTAAAAGCGGAATCGGAAAATGGCACACTGTTTGAAGAAAGCAGTACCGAAGCGGCAGAGGCTGTTCTTGCCGCAAATGAGCGTTATCTTGGAGGGGATGAGATCTTTACGGTAAATTTTGTGGAAGCAGGGAATGCAGACGCGGCAGAAAGTGCGGATGCAGCAAAAAGCGGGAAAGAAAGCGGCGCGGATACGGCTGCCGGTGTGCTTGGAAGCTGCATTTTTGCGGCGGCACTTCTCTACGGCAGATACCGGTTTGGAACAGAGTATGAGACGATCGGGCGAAAACTGCCGGGACGAAGCAGGGAAATGATCCGCTTTTTGCAGATCCTGATCCCGCTTTTTCTGTTATCTGTTCCTCTTACGGTTATTTTTGCGGTCATGCAGAATCAATCCATACTTTCGCTGATCCCTTCGATGGCGTTGCTTGTGATACAATCTGCGCTGTGGGCATTTCTCTTTTCGTTTTGTTTCCGCAGTGAACAAAAATATCTCTGCGGGATGCTCGGTGTGCTGATCCTAAGTGTGCTGTTTACGCCGGTATTTTTTGATCTCTCGGTTTATGTGCCCGCGGTGGGCGTTTTGCGCAGGGTGTTTCCGGGGTATTACTTCGGGGGATAGGGAGAAATAAAATTGATATTATTATTTGAAAGAAATAAAATAGTAAGTACAGAAGAAGGTTCTGGGAAGAATATTACACGGATATATAATTGAAATATAAAAGGCAGGTGGGTATTATGATAAGCAAAGAATATTTTGGGGAAGGCAAGAGTGTTGAATTTAAAAGAGAAATTCCGGGTAATCATGAAAAGTTTCTGAAAGATATCATAGCGTTTTCAAACAGCACGGGAGGAAAAGTGATTTTAGGTGTTGAAGATGAAAATGGAACTGTATATGGAATAGGAGATCAAAGTCCGTTTAAGCTATCGGATGCTATCTCTAATATGATATCAGATGCCTGTACACCACAGATAGAGCCGGATATTTCAATTAAAACGATAGAAGATAAAACCATATTGGAGATAGATGTGCCTCCTGGAAAATTCAGACCATATTATCTGGCAAGCAAAGGCAAAGAAACTACAGCATATATCAGAATTAATGGTACAAGCAGGCCGGCAGATGCAAGGAAACTGAAAGAATTGGAACTGGAGGGACAAAGCATTTCATATGATTCCATGCAGGATATAGGTCGGGAGTATGACCAGGGCAAGGCATTGTTATTGTGCAGAACAATGAAAAAAATCGCGATAGATGCATGTGAAACTGAGGAAGAGAAGGCTGCGGTAAAGGATATGACGATTGAAAAGCTGGAGGATCTTGGGGTGCTCTGTCGAGTCGGAAGAAAATTATATCCAACACACGCGTTTGACCTTTTAACAGACAATCGGAATAAGGCGGCAAAAGTTCAGTGTGCGTTATTTAAAGGAACGTCAAGAGATCTGTTTATTGACAGGAAAGAATTTGATGGACCTATCTATGAGCAGGTAGATGAAGCATATCATTTTGTATTGAGACATATTGATATGGGAGCAGAAATTAAAGGGGTATATAGAAAAGATGAGTATGAGCTTCCGATTTCTGCAATCAGAGAGATGGTGGCAAATGCTGTTCTTCATAGAAGTTATCTGGACAGATCGTGTGTGCAGGTTTGTGTATTTGACGACAGAGTGGAAGTCATATCTCCGGGAATGTTATATGGTGGAATAGATATAGAAACTGCCAAGGTCGGAAAATCAACATGTAGAAATGAAGCAGTTGCTGAAGCATTTCATTATATGCATATTGTAGAAGCCTGGGGTACCGGGCTGCCCAGAATTATCAATAAATGCAAGTTGTATGGTTTGCGAACGCCATTGTTTGAAGAATTTGGAGATGGTTTTAAGGTTACAATTTTTAGAAAAGTAAGCAATGAGTCGGAAAAAGTAAGCAATGAGCCGGAAAAAGTAAGCAATGAGCCGGAAAAAGTAAGCAATACATTTGAAATATACAAAGCGTTGCTTATAAAGGCTGGAATAACAGATAAATTTATTGCAAATATCAATGTTGTATATGACAAATGCAATATAGCAGAACCATTTGGACAGAGTAATGTTCAGAGGTGGCTGGATTGTTCAAAGTCTAAGGCAACAAATGTTATGAATGCAATGAAAAAGGCAGAAATTATATGCAAGGTGAAGGGGGCCGGTGCTGGAAAATATAAGTTTGTAGAGAAAATAAATTAGAAGCGAGAGAAGATAGCTGCGTTCTACAGCAGAGGAGTATCCGAGCTAAAATAGCAAAGAGAGTAAGCATAACAGCTTGCTCTCAGACTGGTATAATAAAAGTATCAAAAAAGGCGGTATTCTTCTATGATAACACAAGAAACAGAAAAAGTAAGAAAGCAAATGCAGATCGTATGTATTGATGATCTTGTTCCGAAGGATCATCTTCTACGGCTTATTGACAAAGCAATTGACTGGACATTCATCTATGATCTCGTCCGTGATACTTATTCCGACGGAATGGGTAGACCAAGTATTGATCCCGTTACGCTTATTAAGATACCTCTTATTCAATACCTGTATGGAATCAAAAGCATGCGGCAGACAATCAAAGAGATTGAAGTAAACATGGCTTACCGTTGGTTCCTTGGACTTGAACTTTATGATCCAGTTCCTCATTTTTCTACTTTCGGGAAAAACTATACCCGTCGTTTTAAAGATACCGACTTATTCGAGCAGATTTTCCAGCGTATCCTTGAAGAGTGTTATCGTTTTAAACTGGTTGACCCAACAGAGATTTTTGTTGATGCAACGCATGTGAAAGCGCGGGCGAACAACAGAAAGATGCAGAAACGAATCGCAAAACAGGAAGCTTTATTCTATGCTGACATGCTGTGTCAGGACATTAACGCAGACAGAGAAGCACATGGGAAGAATCCTCTGAAAGATAAAGATGATAACAACAAACCTGGTTCCGGTGGCAACGACACGTTTGAAGATTATACGGATGATGTTCCGACAGATGAAAAAACAATTAAATGCAGCACTACAGATCCTGAAAGCGGCTGGTTTCGAAAAGGCGAGCACAAGCATGTGTTTGCTTATGGGATTGAAACAGCATGCGATAAAAATGGATGGATTATTGATTTTACAGTAAACCCTGGTAATGAGCATGACAGTCGAACATTTAAAGGTCTTTACGATAAGCTTGCAGATGCACCGGTATTTCTATACTATGATAAGAAACCTGACAAAGAAGATGAACTAATCCAAATGATTGATGAAATCATCCAAATCTATGATGGGGAAAATAACAGATTGCGTGCCAATGCTTATTTTATAAAAGCCGAAATATATCGATTATATCAACAATATGAAAAAGCAGCACTCGAATACAAACGCTGCTTGAGCGTGACCTTTGATAATAATATTAAACTCCAAACCAACTTGATGATGTACTATTTGATTAAAATCAAAAATATTAATTTGAATTTTGAGTTAATGTCTGATAATGAAATTAATACCTTGTCTCAAAACAACGCATATTCCCATATTGTACGGCATAAGATTAGGAATATAGAGTTAAATGATCCAAATGCCGCACAAGTACGAGAACAAATTGATTCAAGAATAATGCCTATTCGAGACCGTTTCAAGTTTTGTGTAAACGTTTAAAACTGATATAAGATTTGTGAATAGTTACAAATGGGCAGAGCCGATTTTCCGGA
>ERZ1106943.281-NODE-281-length-70571-cov-6.872114_pt1 | contig 70571 bp, 62 predicted proteins | sample MGYA00403671_ERZ1106943 | MGnify/ENA primary metagenome ERZ1106943 (study PRJEB35170, sample SAMEA104062427) | human gut metagenome | biome: human gut; feature: human-associated habitat; material: faeces | place: Denmark | collected 2012-06-14 ...
CCGGCAATCCCACAGCTCTTCAGCAATATCTGAAAAGTCACAGTCTGCGGGAACCCAAAGATTATTTCAAACCCAAATTTGTTTCGATCCCCGTCCTTCAGGCCACGGCAACAGATAGTGCGCACATCGATGATTTGGTACTGCTAACGCAGGCCGGATACCTGACAATCAAAGAAGTTGGAACGGATTCTTTTCTTGTCGGCTATCCGAATAAAGAGGTAGCGGATTCTCTGGCCTGGCTTTATCGGGACAGATTGCTTTCTTCTCAGTCGGTTGATCAGCTGGGAGCAATGCATTTGCGTTCAGATCTTTTACAGGGCAATGCGGATTCGGTTATCCGGCAGATCAACAAACTGTTTTTAGCGGCCGACTACAAAAAATATCCGGTTACTGACGAAACTACCTGCCGCAACTATATGCAGCTGTTTCTGACCTTAGGAGCATATGTCAGAACCTATGCTGAGTTGCATAATGCACTGGGAAGAAGCGATCTTGAGCTTGAAACAGCAGATTTGCATTGGGTTTTCGAGATTAAATTCCTTAGAAAGGAAAGTGACAAGGAAGGGGAAAGACTGCTAGATGAAGCTGTAGATCAAATTAGAGAACGTCACTACGGAGAAGCGGATCTTTCCGGAAAGAAATTGATTCGAGTAGCTGTTGTCTTTTCTGAAAAAGAAAGACAATTTATTAACTGGACGTCGATGTAACTTCTGGGAATATCTCAAGATCTTGAGTTTATTGTAGATCAAATTAGTCGGCTAATTATATTAAATACAACCCTTTTATTAAAGTTTGTTTTCAGTTTGCCTTTCAGTTTTTGCCGGGAGAAGGGTTAATTTGTTACGTTCTCGACAGCCTATAACGAAGTGTTTAACTTCGTTGGTGTGTCTGTTGATTTCCTTGTCTAAGTTCTTTAATAGGAGTGAAATATCTGACAGTAGCTGATTATCGATTTCATAATCCTCAATTGAGTTCAGATGTTTTGCAATTTGGTTTAAATTCACACCGATTTTTCTAAGCTCAGAGTTGGATGCAAGAAGTGCTTTGAATTGTTCGGTTTTAAGATCAACACTTTGACACAGACTTGAGCGTAACGCCCGGATAACATAGTTTTGCTTGCTGGTGCATTCTGTTTCCGCTGCTTTTTCCAAAGCATTCATCTCACTGGCAAGCAGCCTGAGCTTTAATTCTTTCCGCGTGCTGAAACGCTCCCTGTCGGAAGAATCCGAGGTGAAAACTGCTTCGTTAGTTCTCCTTTCCTGTGAAACCGCCTGCTTTAGTTGCTCGGAAATCCATTGGGAGGTTGTTTGATTGTTTTCCCGTGCCTTATGCACAATAAGCTCTTTCTCTTTGGCAGGTATCCATGCACTGATGACACATGCAGATGATTTCATCGTTTCTTTCCTCTTGCAGACTGTGCTTTTTTCATAGCTTCCAATCGGGCAATTTCTTTTTGGGAGCGTATCTGATTTAAGGCCTTTTGCTGCTGACTTTGAACTTTTGGGAGTGCAGATTGAAACGCTCTTAATTTCACAGCCAGAGCAGCATCAGAAGGAGAGCCGTTTTGCGATAAATCTCTGATGGCCTCAGCCAGTTTTCTGTTGAACTGCCCTCGGTATTGTTTTGCTTGTCTTACGGCAGAGTGATCCCGGATGCTGCTGTTTTGTTGAGCAGCCGTTGAAACCTCGTCAATTCTTGCCTGAAGATTTTTGGGTAACCGGGCTTTTTTCCTTGCAATTGCATAAGCTCGGTTGCGCTCTGAATCGCTGTGAAAACGTTTGACGGCGTTGTAGTCCTTCTGAGTCGGACTTTTTTCAACTTTTCCTCGAACCCGCCTTTCCGTGCTGTTCGCTCTGATTCCATATTTGTTCAGGCAGAAGGCAAAATGTTCACGCATTGCCATGCGGTCCGCGTTGGACAGATCCATTCTTACTCCGTCAGGGCCGATGGTTCTGAGCAGAATATGGCAATGAGGCTGTTCTGTTTTTTTGTCGTTGCCGGGAAAATGGAAAGCCAGTAAATAGTCGTATCCTTTGAAAGAATGTGCGGCCCACTCTCTGCATGCTTCCTTGAATTTTGCCTCATCAGTTTTCCTCGGCATGGACAAAATGAAACGGCGGCCGTGACTGTAACGATCCGTTTCTTCCGGAATAAGCTGCTTTTCCTGCCAGTCTTCAAGAAGACTTCGGTAACTTATTTTGTCTTGATACGTCTGACCGTTTTGGTCTTCCAAGCAAATGTTTCCGTTTCTGGCTATGTAGTCGGCGGCCTTAATTAAGTGAGGCATGCTTTTTATATTAGCTGCTCCGAATTTGACTACGCATTCCGGAACCCGGTTGACAATTCCCCATGCTTTTTGCTTGGAACTGAGTCCTGCTAGAGTACTTCTTTTGTTTCTGAGCCGACCGGCGGAGTGATTTTTTACTCGATAAACCCAACCTTTCTTGTAGGGAGAGAAAATGTCATCAAGCTCCTGCATTTTCCAGTTCCTTTCGGATGAATGCTTTTTGTTGTTCAATAAATGCATTCAAGGGCAGCTTTCCTGTTTCAACATCTTTCAGAAGTCTCTCAAAGATTGCGGTTAATACCGGATTATTGACCAGTTCCGGAATTTCCCTGAGTACGGTTTTTCCTAAATCTGTGACATGAATCTTTTTGGCTTTAACAGATAAATAGCCTTTTCGTTTCAGCTCTTCAATGATGGCGGCCCGCGTAGCCGGTGTTCCTATGCCGTCACCATCTTTGAGAAGTTTTTTGTATTCCAAGTTGTCAACAACGGAGTGAATGTTTTCCATAGCCGCAATCAGAGAACCTTCCGTATAGGCTGCCGGAGCTTTTGTTTTCTCTTGCTTCGGAGTGATTTTCAGAATCGGAACCATTGAGTTGATTGGTATTTCCGGAAGTTTTTGTATTGGTTTGTTGTTTTCTTGCTCTGCATTACTGTTTTTATAAAGGCTCTTCCAGCCGAGCATCAGATCAACTTTGCCCGAGGCGGTGAATATTTCATCGACAATGTGAAGAACCATTTTTGAGGCAAGGAAACGGTAAGGAGGTAAAAATTGAGCAATATATCGACGGGAGATAAGTTCATAAATTTTTTGCTCATCCTCAGTCAGATTGGAGATGCTTTGCCCGGTGGGGATGATGGCATGATGAGCTGAAATTTTCTTGTCGTTCCAAATTTCAGATTTTCGTGTGATATCGCATTGCCGAAGTTGAGGGACTAGTTCCGGAATGCCTGTAGCGATTGCTTTAAGAATTTGTGCGGCATCCTGAAACTGACTCTGAGGCAGGTAACAGCAGTCGCTTCTGGGGTAGCTGGCAACTCTTTTTTCATAGAGATTTTGGCAGAGCTGAAGTGTTTGTTGGGCGGAAAATCCGAACTTATTGCTTGCCTCCAGTTGTATGTGAGACAGGGAATAGCCTAAAGGTGCTTTTTGCTGTTTTTCCGTTTTTTCAAACTCTTTGAGTTTGGCTTGTTTGACGCCGCGTATTTTTTCGTAAACAGACTTGGCTTCCGCAGAATCGATTAGTCGCTTTGCTGAGTCCAGTCCCTTTTGATTTGGTGAAGCCGTCCAGACGGCTTGAAAAACTGTTCCTTCAGACTCAAGGGTTGCTTCAAACACAAAATATGGTTTTGGTTTGAAATTGGAAATTTCAGAGTCTCGTTTGTAAACCATGTTCAGGGTAGGGCTTTGTACTCTTCCGGCTGCAATGACCTCGTTTTGTCCCTGCTGTCGGCGGCGGATGGTGCAGGCTCGGGTTAAGTTGATGCCGATCAGCCAATCAGCCCGGCTTCTGCCAAGCGCAGCCAGCTGCATACCCTTGAATTTCTCATTCGGGAGCAGAGATTTCAAAGCTTTCTGAACGGAATGAGAATCCTGAGCACTGGCCCAGTACCGAAGAACTTTGCCTCGCCAGCCGCAGTATTCCAAAATTTCATCAATCAGCAATTGTCCTTCTCTGTCCGGATCTCCTGCATTAATAACGCAATCTGACTTTTTCAGAAGTTTTTTGATTGCGGCAATCCGGGTTGAAACTCCCTTTTGTTTTTTGGGGACAACGATCCAGTGATCGGGAAATATGGGGAGGTCTTCCTTTCGCCAATGATTTTTTCCTTCTTCCGGCAGGTACTCATCCGGTTCTGCCTGTTCCAATAAATGTCCGAAGCAAGAAGTGACGACAGTGTCATCCCGGCATTCTGTGTATTCCTCATAAGACTTGATTTTTCCTAATTCCTGGACAATTGCTCTTGCAACCGAAGGTTTTTCGGCAATGAATAATTTCATCGGCTTCTTCCTTTTGTGTTTTTATTGATTTGCTGTTTGTCTGTATTTAGTGCTGCCGTGTTTTTTTGTGCGTCTCGGCGGTCTTGATGCTCAGGCGTCTTAGCTTTTTGTCTGCTCAGCTGTGCTAAAGCTCTGACATTGGCGTTGGCAATCGTTACGAAGTCATCGACAGTCAGGCTGTGACAATCTTTGAATCCGTGATTTACGAGCCACACGCTGACGGTAGAACGCATTTGTTTATACCAGCGCTGAACTCTGGGAAGTTCACTTCTCTGTTTCGAGCATTCTTCGACAAGATAAGCTGCGGCTTCTTCCGCGTAATTGGGTTGATGCTTAGCAATGCCGGAATCTTTGAGCCGAATTTCGGCTGCCATACAAACTGGATCCCGCTTTTTGAAACCTTCTTCTATCAGAAGGGGAGCATGTCGAATTAAGGGTTCAACCTTGCTTCGAAGTTCGGAGTCGTATGCCATATGAACTCCGATTTCGTGCAGCACCACAGAGGGAGCAGAGTCTGAGGACAGGTTTTCCGCAACAAGGAAAGATTTTTTCAGGACTGATGAATACAGTCCCTGAATATTCTGATTTTCTTCTGACTTATATCGAGCTTTAGCCGCCTCTATATCTGCAGCAATTGCGGCGGTATAATCGGCGTCAACGTAAGTTTCCTCATGCGCTGCTGCCGGTCGGTGTTCGGTTTGTTTTCCACCGATGTCTTGGATTAAAGAGGATGGATTGACCGAATTTCCAGCAAAGGGAATCTCAAGTGCGCCCTTTAAACTTGCGGCTGGTTTTCCCCACAGTCTGTCAGGATTTTTAACGGGCTTTTGTGTAATCACCGCAAAATTATTGCCGTCATAATAAGTGCACACTGCCATTCCCAGTTTCCCTGAATAGAAGTGATACGCATCCCTGCCGATTTGAGTTTCTTTGTAGATTTCGTCAGCACTCGAGAGAATTTTCAAGACTGTTTTCAGACTTGCTTCCGTTTTGTTTTCTTCTTCCGGATACAAATTCCTCTTCGAATTCTCTAAAACCGTCCCGGTAAGGTGACGAGCGCCTTTTCCTTTGTGAACCAAGGGATTGTGATACCCGGGAAGGACAACAATGTTGCCGCGGGGCAGATTGGCTTCTTCTTTCGGATTCAATACCGCTATACAACCGACCGGATTGGCTTTATGGGCCAATTCATCAGGAACCACAAAACCGGTATTTTTATTCCGTTTGGACTGAAGAAGTGACGGATGGGTTAATAATTCTTTCTCGGCTTCTGAAAAAGAGGAGACTAATTGAAGTTTTCCTGAATCGATCAACTGAGAAACCGTCTTTTTTCCAAAGTATTCTTCCAGAGATAACTGAATTTCAGGAACAGAAGCTCCTTTATTCTTCTCTCTGGTCTTGGAATAAAGCTCCACGCCTTTGTCGGTTTCCTTGGTTTTGATAACTTCAAAGAGCTTTTGGAATTTGCCTTTGACGTTTTCCACGTCTTCGCCGTCAAGGTACGGGTAATAAGACTGCTTTTTCTCCGGCTCTTTTCTATAGGCATCATTGGTGAGAAAGTCGTTTCTGATGCCGAGTTCCTTGGAGCGCACTTCCACAAAGGCTTCGAAGCTTCTGGCTGCCTCTTCGATCTTTGAGTGCCAGTAATTGTTTTTCTTCAGCATTCTCTGATGCATCGAGGAGCCTCGGATTGCTTCTATCGTTTCTCCCCAGGCGTGGAAGACTTCCGATCTGATTTTGTTTTCATGCTCAAAAGGAATCGCTTGAATATCGTTTTTGGTGATGCGGTGGTCTATCTCGTAAGTACGGGGAGCACCGTCCCTCCAGCCGGCGTGCCGGGTTTTAATTTCCAGTACAAAGGGTTTGATGTCTTCCAGCTCGAACGGTGCGGCGTCTTTCGGAGGAGTGTCGTTTTTAACCAGATGAAACATCGGGTTTCGGACAATGGTTCTTTCTATGTGCGAAATGACTGCTTCCGGAGTTTTTGTGTAAGGTTCAATCTGTTTCTTCAGTTTTTCTTTGTATTCTTCAGAAAGTCCGTACCTCACGGACTCTGCTTTGTCGCTCAGAAACTTGCTTTCAAAGAGTTTGGCTTCATACATATTCCGGGCCATGTGATGGTCCAAGGCATGGAACCATTCGTGCGCAAGGCTCGAGTAACCTTTGGTTTTGGTAAGGTTGATGACTCGGTTGTCCGGTTCGTAGTGGGCTGAAGCGCTCCCGAAACCTCTTGAGCCGAAGCACAGTCCCAGGTCTCCGTTTAGAGCAACGGCTTTGGGCGGAATATTCAGAATCTTGGAGAGGTCATAGAGTGCGTCATAGGCATTGTTGAGCATCCACTGACGCTCTTTGCCGCTTTTGCCCTGTTTGACCCAGTTGCCGAATTCGACGCCTCTGAAGCCGAAGGTGTGCATGAACATATCCGGTGTTGCGTCTTTGCCTTCTCTGTAATCCGGTCCGATTCTGTCCCGGATGGGAGTGCTGCTTCTCCAGTCTTTTTCTGTTTTTGAATACTCTGCTCTGAGTTCCCGGTATTTACTTTCCAGCTCGGCTCTGTGATTTTCGATGTAATCCCAGAAAGCTTTGTCGTTTTCGAAAGCAATGCGCTCTGTTAATTGAAGCTCAATCGTTCCCTGTTTGCCGTAGACCTCGTAGGTGCTGGTGCTGCGGACGCCGCGACCGAGGAACTTTATCGGAAGTTCCGGTTTGGCTTTGTTTCCGATGTCTTTTTCTTCTTGGGCGGATTTGTCCGTTGCTTGGAGTTGTTTGGCAAAGCTGACAGAGAGCTGCTTTTCAATATTGGCTTCGAACTCTTCTGCGGTATTGCCGACTGCGACGGCGTAAAAGCTGTAGCGCTTTCCCTCACTGTTCATCAGGCAAAGGGGATTGTCTTCTGTATTGCCGGCTCCCGGAAGGACGCACTGATATTTATAGGAATTGATATCTGAACCGTCGGTAAGTTTCAGGCCGTTCCATTCGCAGATTTTCTGAGCGTCTCCGATACGATCCGGATTGAAGAAGGGCCAGTATTTCGGATTGACGTGAGATAAGATCTTGTAATTATCCCGAGCCATATAGAAGCGGTCAAAGGCTTCGGTTTCCGCTTCCGGGGCGAGTTCTCCGGTAAGCACCTGACGGTGCAGACCGATGGCAGCAGATGCTGTTCTCAGATAGTTTCGATACTTGTAGGAACCCTTCTGGGGGCGTCTTTCGCCCAGAGAGCTTCTTACAATCCAAAGGCAGGCTGCGGCCTGAGCGTTTTCCTTGTAGAGCTCAAGGATAGAGCTCTTCGGCCAGACCTTTTCCAGAGATTCGGAAGCAAGGCGCTTTTCAATATCGCTGATGGGTTCGCAGAGAAACTGATGAGATGAATTGGTTCGGTTAACTGTTCTGCCTTTGCGGGTGTTGTTCAGATTCTCTCCGAAGTCTTCGAGTTTGTGAGAGCCGTCTTTGTTGTATTTGAGAGAATCCCGGTGCTTAAAGAATGCATTGTCTGCATTGCGTGACAGTTCAAAGAGATGGTTTCTGTACTCTGCATCAATTCCCTTATCACTGTTGACAACGACTTTGGATACGTCCTCGGCAATGATTGAAAGCATGTCCAGGCGGCAGGCGGTGTGAAGGAGTTTTTCTCCTTTTTCGTCTAACGCCTTATCGTTTCTGTAGGTTCTGAGTTTTGATTGGAAACGATCTTCAGGGTTTCTAAAAAAGTAAGAATTCTTTTTATCCAGCAGCGGTAAAAGTCCGGGACGCTCCAGAGCCTTGAGAATCGGAGTCGGGTCAATCTCTGCTTTCGGTGCGTTTTCCTTTACCCACAGATAAAGAGGATGCTTTTCAATTTCTTCTCGGTTAGCGCTTGGGGTGTGAGTACGGGAAAGCGAGTCTCGATAATCTTCAAAAGATTTATTAGCAGCGGCGGACAATTTTATTAGATTCGGAAGGAATTCTTCTGACTCAGACAATGCAAATTCCTGATGTCCGAACTGATCTTTTGTCAGGGAAAAACTCAGATCCAAATCTAAAGCGAGATTTTCTAAGACGTTGGCAAGACAGGCTTGCTCCAGAAGTTCTTCTGCCTTGTTATCAACAAGAAAACCGTCCTTAAAAGTTCTTTTTGTTGCTTCATAATGATCTTCAATATGAAGGTAAAGATGGGGATATTTGTTTTCTAAGGAAGATAAAATTCCGGGAGTCTCCAATGCTTTGATAAGAAGTGAAGCTTCAAAGTTTTTCAGCTTGGGCGCGTTTTCTCTGACCCATTGATATATCGGATGTTTGCTGAAATCTTCTTGGGCGCTTTGAGTGTTTTCTTCACGGGACTTGGCAAGCTGCGGAGTATCGATGCCGAAGACTCTGCCGATATCATTAAAGAGCTCTTCTCTGAAGGGATTAAGCTCGGAGAGCTCGGGCGGGAACGGAGCAAGTGTTCCCCGCTTCATGTCTTCTTTAAACTTTTCTGAGAAAAAAGCTTTTCTGCCGTACAGTTCCTGGTCGAGATCCAAATATTGATTGTCGGTCAGATATCGGTTGAACTTCGGTCCGGCTGTCTGTAACGAATAAGTTCTGATGTCCTGTGTAACTTTGTCGATAAACGGTTCAAATCCGTACCATCTTGGGAAATATTCAGGCTGTTCAATTTCAGTAATCGACGGTTCGCCAAGATTTCTTACTTCCGGATCAAAGCCGTCATACTGCAAGCCGCCGAGAAAATAGCGGTAAAGCGTATCGCTGTAATCTCTGAGTGGTTCGGGGAAAGGTGAAACCGCGTGATTTCTCAGTGCTTCCAGGAATTTTTTCTGAAAACGCCAGCTTTTATCCGGGTACTGCGACACAAGGAACCCTTGCCCGGCCAGATGACTCGAAATGATGAGCTCGTCTTCATCGGTAAGCAGTCTGACTTTTCCATTTTCATTCTTGATGAATTTGCCGGAGCCGAGATGACCTGCATCGGACAGCTTGATTGATCTTTGATAGGCATGGGTTGTATCGATGTCGGAATAGTCCGTCCAGGATCTGACGGTTTCATAACGGTTCCTGGGCAGCGAGAAGTTTGTCCCTTTGGGGCCTACCAGGGTAGATACAAGGTTTTCGGCTTTGACAAGCCAGTCGGGTTTTTCCGGGTTTCGGACTTCGGGGGCGGAAAAGAAGTCGAATTCGAGTTGTTGGGCAAGAATACGCATTCACAGAGCAGACAATAAGTTAGGCAGGACTTTTGCGCTCCTGGGTGTATTTTAAATGCTTTTGTGAGGAACAATCGTCTTAGCCACTTCGCAGGAAAACCCTCGCCCGTTCCTGCAGAAATTAAAAGCTGCCGAAACATCTAAGACATTAACAATTTTCCCTTCGTTTGTCTGTGACTCTCCAGTCCCTGTACCTGTCATATTCCGGTCTTGAAACACCTCAGCCCCGCCGACGGAAAACCAACGGGGCCGTTTACTCAGGTGCCTAGCAGTAAAGCATTAGAATCAAAGCGACCACCAACTTGATGAGAATCCGCAAAGATTGCTTTATACTAGTGCTTAAGGGTTTTGAGTGCATGATTAAACCTTTTGCTTCGAGCGGCTCGAGACGGCGAATATCAGGCCGTTTGCTTTGTCTTGATGTTCATAGAGGACACGAATAGAACAAAGTGTGTCGTATACAAACAACAAAGAAACGATATACCCCCCCCCGAGGTTATACTGGAATCATCTCCATTAATCTTCTTGAACTGTATTATTAACCTGTTCACCTGCGATAAATTTCCATACAAGGAGGATTAAATGAGAAGAACTCTTATTAGCTGTCTAATCTGTGCTTTATTTACCCCCCTATTCTTATAAGTAATGCCTCGGCGACAGTTTTAGAAAATCACTCGGCTATAAAATCGAACATTGTTTTTTCAGAAGACTCTCAGGTTGTCTTTTCTACTTCTCCCTATGTTGTAGTCGAAGCTGACTCTGCAACAGTTCAATTAAGTTCCGACAGCTCTTCATCTTTAATCCTGGATGCGTATTCCAGAAATGACGGTCAGATATTACGTGCTAAAAACGATGGAGTCGTTTCATTTTTCGGATTCAGAGATGTCAGCATTACAACAAACAGCAATGTGCTGTATGCCAATAGCGGAGAATTTCAATTTGATATTTTGGGCAGTTTAGCTTTGCAATCCACTGCTGCCAGTCAATACATCATCAGAACAGAAACAGATGGAAGCGTAGAAGCTTATGCCGATTCAATCTCTGTGACAGGCGGAAGAGGGATACAAAACAAGGGGACTACGGTACTTGAAGCAACCGATTCTGTCCGCATTAATGCTACTGACGGTATTGCTTTGTCCTCTCAATCAGGAAGCATGAATCTTGTTGGGGGGCAAATTTCTTTGACTGCCGGAACGGATGCAATAAATTCTACTTCCGGCGGAACAGTAAATTTGAAAGCCACGGTTGGAGATTTAGCTGTTAACTCGGGTTCCTACGGAGTTACCAATAATAATGGAGGAACTGTTGCTTTGAGTGCGGCCGGTGATTTGGCAATAGTATCAGGAGCTCACGCAATATTGAATAAGTCTGAAGCAGGTACAGTTTCTTTAGAAGCAAACAATCTAACGATTGGTTCTGACCAAGTTGCCGTTCACAATACATCGGGAACTGTGAAAGTTACAGCCCGGGGAACTGCGGAAATTAATAGTGTTAAAAACGCGGTCTACAGCAGCGGCGGACAGGTTTTGCTTCATATCTTAGGAGACGAAGGACTTGCGGTTACCAGTAAGACAGCAACAGCAATTAATGCGGTTAATGCTTCAAGTGTTACGTTGGGAGATGCTTCCCAAGAGATTAAAAAATTTACTGTTGTATCTGGTGAAGATGACAGCAGTTATACGCACGCCCTTTATGCCGGCTCGCAAAGTGTTATCCAGGTAACCGCTCAGTCATCCGATATTCTGTCAAGAGGCACCGGTTCGTATGGTGTTTATGCATACAATGGGACAGTGCTGTTTAACAAGAGCGATTCTTCCGGGCAAACTCTGACAGTTACCAGTGAGAACGCCCGAGGAATAAACAGCAATTCCGGAAAAATCGATATCCTTGCTGATTCTGTGACCGTAAATTCTGCTTTAAACGGAATTTATGCTCAGACCAACAGTGAAATAACGCTTGGTTCAGCAGATGATCCAGTTTCTACTCTGACCGTGACAACCGGCAACGGTTATGGAATAAGTTCCAGTGCTTCTGCCATTACAATCTCGGCTGTGAACTCCGAAATAATTTCACAAGAACAGGAAAATACGAATGAAGGTGCAACTCAGCCGTACGGCGGAACTGGAGTTTTTGCAATCAACAGCGGCACTGTAAGTTTCCTGGATACTGGCAATGAGAATCAAAAAATCACCGTTGATTCACGTTGGGGCGCCTTATTTGCACAAAGCGGCGGCACTATCGATATAGCTTCCGGCAGTGCTGATCTTACGGGTTCAGTACTGGCAACTACCTCGGGGTCCGTTATTCTTGGAAGTCAGAAAGCACTGTCTGAATTATCGATCACAGTTGAGGATGGGAATACCGGTGCGGATGAGGCGGCAGTTAACGCCCGAACCGGCAGTATCACAATAAATGCAGAAAAAGCGGAGATTAATTCTTCAAAAACTGCAATTTTAGCGACAGGGCAGGGCTCAGAGTCAGCAGATTCCTCTGTTTCAATCAATGTATCTGAATCACTTACAGTTAACGGCGACATTTCAGCGGCCGTTCATCGAGATGGAGATTCAGCTTTAGAAGGAAACAGATCCATCGTTATTAATGACGCAGCGGAAGGCAGCGTAGTCGTTAACGGGAATATTCTTACAGAAAGCAATGGCTCAGAGACCGTATCGGCAATTGTTCTAAACCTTAAGTCAGAGGATTCTGTTCTCAACGGTGCAGTTATTGATACCGACAGAAGCAGTTCTCTGTCTGACAGCAATGGAGGAACAGAACTTAATTTATTCTCCGGAGCCGCATGGAACGTTTCAGGCGACAGCAGTATAAAAACCATCAATTCTGAAAACGGCATAATTAACACCTCCGGCAATAATCTCACCATAGACAGCCTGAGCAACAGCGGTCTGGGAACAACCATAAGCACAAGCAGTGTTCAGGCAAACCAAATCAGCATAAATCAGAACTATGGAGAAGGACTTACAGTTGTACTGCAAAGTGAAGCAACTGATGCTCTTCCCGGAGACTCGGAAGGCAATCAAGCGGCAATGGAAGCAGTTGTCTCGGTTGCGAACTCGGACTCTTCCTACAGCATTCTTGCTGAAGAGGGCACAGTTGTCGGTACATCAGTGCTGATCAAGAATTCTGACGGTACATCTTCCTACAGTGAACAAGTCAACACCGTTACTCAAGGTTTAGAAGATATCTCTGCCATGAATTTCCTGATGTTCCGCTCTCAGATGAACGATCTTCAGAAACGTATGGGTGATCTCCGCATCATGCCTAAAGAGTCAGGAGCATGGGTTCGCTACTACGGAGGTCAGAATAAATACGGCTCTTCCAACTTGAAAAATAAGTACAACACACTTCAACTGGGTGCCGATTACCGCATTGCCGATAATTTTATCTTAGGAGGTACATTCAGCTATACCGATGACAACGGCACGCTTAAAAACGGCTCGTCTGACGGCAAACAGTACAGTTTCGGCCTTTACGGCGGTTGGCTTGCCGACAATGGTCAGTACGTTGATGTAATCGTTAAACGTCACCGCATTAAGACCGAATACAATCTCACAAATCTCAGCGGAGTTCTTAATACTGCTTCCTATTACAACTGGGGCACAACGGTTTCTGCCGAGTACGGATGGCGTCTCGGCTGTCCGTCAACCGGCTTTTATGTTGAGCCTCAGGCAGAATTCTCCATCGGTCATTTGGACGGAGTTAAGTACCATACCAATCAAGGAGTTTCGGTTCACCAAAAGACAATCAAGTCTGTCGTTGGAAGGGTCGGTACTGCTGTAGGTTACGTGTTCCCGGAAAACAAAGGTTCAGTCTATGCCAAGGCTTCTGTTTTGCATGATTGGAACGGCAAAGCAGAGGGAACTCTGCGGTATAAAGGGCAGAAGACTTCGTACCGAGACGATCTTGGAGGAACGTGGGGTGAGTTTGCTGTAGGCGGAACATACAATGCAGGCAAGCATCTGTCTACTTATGGAGAAATACAGACAACGGCAGGCTCCCCGATCCGTAATCCCTGGCAGATAAGTGTTGGACTTAGATATAGCTTCTAGCTGACTGTCGAGTAATTCCAGCAGGGCAGGGTTCCCTGTTGGATTGCCGGATTGGTATGAATTACTGTGCATTTACATACTCAGTAGTTCATATGCTTTTGTGAGGAACAATTGTCTTAGCTATTTTGCCGGGAAATCCTCGTCCGTTCCGGCAGAAATCAAAAACTGCCGAAACAGCCTAAGACATTAATAATTGATCCCTCTTTGCTTGTCTGTTACTCTCCAGCCCCTGTACCTGTTATATTCGGGCCTTGGTAACGCACAAGGCCGACCCTTTCGGAATCGGCCTTTTTTCAGCTTACAGCTTCGTGCGGATTACTGCCCACAACACCAGAACAAGCGCGAGCTTGTAATCAAGATTTACATCGCCTGTCCAGACTACCGTGTTATGTGCGATAATCTCCCACGAGGAAATAAATGTGTGCGACATCTACTCACCTCATGAAGTTGACTAGGCCCGTGTTGGAAGCGCGGGCTTTGTCGTTTCTACACCCTTTCGGGGCCCTTACGGCTTGCGCCGCAATCCTTTGCTAATTCCCGAAATTAAGGGATTGGCGCAGGTTTCAGGGCTGGGCTTTCAACGCCTTTGCATTTATTCTTTGTGGTTCGATGATTGTAGCTTAGTTCTCTATTTTTACAACTTCCCGAATAGCACAGGTACACTCCCTTGGTTATCTGCAACGGCTACTGAATCAGAAAACCTAGGTACAGGCAATATTCGGTGGGGTAGGGGCGATTCAATAAAAGGCTATCTAAAGAAGGAACCGGCAGGTACTATGTATGATCCTAGAATAGATTTAAGTTGGTCAAATTCTATGTTTGGAGCATCGGATACCGTCCAGCCGAAATCTCTGCGATGCTTATGTTTAATACGCTTTCAATAACAGAAGCCCATAAATAGCCGAAAGCTGGACAGTTCCGGATCGCCCATACAAGGAGCTTGAATTGCCGGCATTAAACTGAATGCCAGAAGCGTTTGTCCCGTCGGTAGATATTTGCAAAGACGAAACCCACCTTGTCATACCAGAAAAAGCACCAGTCCCGAGAATATCAACATTTGGCGAGGCATAGCCTACAACGTTAGAATCCCCATTGATATTCGGGAATGTTCAGATACATCGATTTGCTAGAATGCCTCCATCCTCATCGGTTTTCGCATGGCCGTGACGGAATTGGACGGTTTCGCTCTGGTCACCCGCTCAATCTTTGAAGCAAAAACCAAAGCAAACGGCCCGAGATTCGCCGTCTCGAGCCGCTCAAATGGAAGATTATCATGCGATCTAACAAATCTTCTGCTCTGATTATATCAAAGGCGCTTAAGCGGTGGTTGCCTAAAGTGATCGTCGCGCTAGTGCTGCTGATGTGGTCGCGGTAAGAGCGCCTGAGTAAATGCTCCAGTTGGTTATTAGCCGGCTGGGGCAAGGTGTTTCTTAACCGAATAGCTATGAGAGTTGTGATACTAGTTCTTGATTCTGTTGAAGATGCTATTTTTTCAAGCCTCCCGTTTTCTTTCTAAGCAGTGTGGGAGTATTCGGTTTGATTTCTGCAAAATCTTCCGCGAATCGGCTTCGGCATCCGATGTTTTTGGCAGAAGAACTGTTGCCTGTTTCCGGTTTGGTTTGAGTTTCGCAGCAGATAACTCTGCGGACGGTTTTCTGCTTGAACTGAAATAAAATACTGGGCATGTTTTCCTGTCCCCTGCAAGCTCCGCAGGGGACGTTCCTCCTTAATTATCGGGCTTGTCCTCTTTTAACTTTGGGCGGTTGTTCGGCAGGAGCCTCATTCTCACGATTTCTCTTTGGTTCCGGTCTTAAATAATCGATATAGTTGAGCCCGGGCTGAGACAGAGAAAGAGCAACGGCTTTGGCGGTAACGACATTTTCCATGCGTTCCTTGCCATCATTGCCGGTAAAAGTTTTCTGATTTAAAACGCCGCGCACTTCCAGCATCATGCCTTCCTGCAAATGCTTTTTGATGTGCCCGGCAGCCGAGCCCCAGTACTTCACAGTGTAAAAGTCCGTACTGATATGCTGAGGTTTGCCGTCAACCACTTTATAGTTGGGGTGACGGGCCTTAAAGGTCAGTACATCGACGGATTCTCCGGCATTTCTGCCGGTTGAGGGAGTAACGGCATCCAGTCTGGATTCTCCGTAGAGGATGAGGCTGTTGGAAAAATCTTGATTTTGAATCATGGTGTTTCATCTCCTTTTGAAAGAAGGGTTAAGAAATCCGTACTTTGCGTTACGGTGGTTTTCTGATAAATAGAACTCAGGTCAAACATCGGTTTGTCTGCTTTTTTTCCTGATTCTTCAGAAGGGATTCCGAATGCTTTGAGAGCTTCTTCAGTGCTTGTTTCATCCGTGTCGGAGGGCTCATCTGCGTTGTTTTGGGTTTCGTCGTCAGGAACACCTTCAGAGCTTTCCTCCAGAGGCGAGCTGCTTTCATCGTCCGGAGAGCCGAAAATATCCGTTTCCATAGAAGCAGACTCTTCTTCGCTGGCTCCCATTTCATTGAAATGAATAATCTGCGTCAGGCATTTTGTCGCACTTTCTTCAATCCAGATCATTTTGGCTTCCGGCGTTAACTCGTCATCAGGGGCATTAATCTGTTCACTGCCCTTCAGATTGTCGGCAACGCGGGCGGAATCGTTTTCAAGTTCTTCGTCTCTTACTTCTCTCCAACGGTTGTCAACCATGGCAAGATGTTTATGAACATCGTGTTTCGGGATCGGAGGAGTCGGTTTGTCAGCTCTGTCGGCAAAGTCCGGGTCCAAGTAATAGCGAATCTTTTGGCAGAAAATCGGTTTGCAGCTGTTGGTGACGATGATTTCCTTGTCTTCTCCGATGTCGCGTATTTCCTGCGGCATCAGCAGCGCTCTTTTCTGATCGGAAACGCTCTCAGAACTTGAATTTTTGCCTCGAGAGGTGGATGTTGCCTTGACCGTCAGGTACCCCAGCATTTCAGAGTACTCTCTGGCATCCTCCAGAGTTGTGGGGGAGGGCGCATAGATGATCAGAGCCCCGTGATTGGTGACGATAGTGTGAGCACCGGCCTTTCCGTAGACATCCTCCAGCTGCGACTTGTTTTGAATGATTGTCAGCAGACGCATGTTGTAGCCTGCCTGATAGCTGACGGATTTTGCAATCATGGAGACTTTGCCGATGGCGGTAAATTCGTCCATGATCATGAGGCACTGATATTTGAGCTCTTTGTTGTCCTGCGGAAGCTGTTTTGAATTCAGATTAATCAGCTGATCAAAAAAGAGGCTCACAAGAACTCCGGCATCCGCAAGGTGATCCGGCGTGATTCCGAAGTAGATGGACATTCGTTTTTTTCTGACGTCCCGCAGATCAAAATCGTTGCCGCTGGTTGCCATATCGACAAAGGGGTTTTGGAACAGTTTCAGAGGGACTGTGAACGTATTGATCACTGAGGACAGCGTGTCTTCCGCTGAGTTCAATACTCGGTTTAAGCAGTCCAGACAGGCGTTGGTGAAGGGTCTGCCTGCTTTTTGACGTTCCTCGACGACACCCAAGACGTGATCTTTGAGCGGTTTGCCTTTGCCTGAGGACTGTCTCAGGATTTCCCCTAAAGTATGCGGCAGCTCCGGTGTCTCCAAGACAAACAGACACAGCCCGCGGAAAAGATCTCGGGCCTGCTGGCACCAGAATTCTTCATTGGGGGACTTGGCGGTGTAAAGCGCGTTGGCGATGGCATCCACATCCCCGATACGGAAAGCAGGATCTTCGCTGATGTAAGAGAGCGGATTGTAGCGGTGTGTTATGCCGTTTTCGTCATAGGGGCAGAAAAGATAAATATCCTGTCCATGCAGATGTCTGAATCCGGCGGTTTTCTGGAAGTTCTCTAATTTAATGTCCAGAACCACCAGGCTGTCGGAATAATTCAGACAGTTCGGAATGACGACTCCGACGCCTTTGCCGCTTCGGGTGGGAGCCGCCAGCAGTACAAACTGATAGCCTCCGTAGGTAATGTATTGTCCGTTGTGTTTTCCTAGGATAATCGTGCGCTCAAAGGTTCTTTCTCCTCTGAGTCTGCGGATCAGCCGAATCAGCAGATTCTTATCCTTCGGAAGGTTGCCGAAGAGCTCTGCTCTGTCTATTTCGCGCATCGTGGCAAAACGAGCTGCGCCGTGCAGGGCACGCTGTTTCCTGAGCTTAAATCCCAAATATGCCAAAACCGCAGCGGCCAGCCAGGGAATAAGAGAAGAGAGCAGCAGAGACACTCTGAGCCACCGATGAGGACTTTTGCTGTAGAGCTGCCAGTACTGGACGATTGACCAGGGCCGGGCTTCAAGAAGCGGCAGGGCATGAATTTTCATGAAAATCAGACCCGATGCGTAGAAAAGCATCGGAATGCAGAAAAGAATGCCTGCTGCAATCCACAGCCTTTGTTTTTTACTCATGCTTTGCCTTTCCGCTTTAGAGATTCTTTAACCGAAGGGTCAAACCAAATTTCCGTGATGTGTCTGCCTTCCTTTCTGTCGTTGTGAACATGCACGACAACATCAACTGTCAGATAAAGCAGTTTTTGGATTTCTTCGTATTTCATGGTTTTGGCTGCTTCTGACTGCTGAACTTTGAGTGTCAGATACTCGAAGACACCTCTGCAGCTTCCTGCATGGCAGCTGGTGATTGAGCCTCGGTGTCCGGAAAGGCAGACATTGAGAAAGTCAAAGGTTTCTGCTCCTCTGAGTTCGGCAAGCAGAATACGGTCCGGTTTCATCCGCAGGCACGATCTCATCAGGCTGGAGGCTGTGACCAGGGAATCAGCCTTAGCCTCCGAAGGGTAGAAAAGATTGACCTGGTTTCTGTGATTCGGAAGACCGTAAAGCAGCTCCGGTACGTCTTCAATCGTAATGATGCGTTCTTCCTGAGGAATGGACTGCATCAGGGCTTTCATAAACGTGGTTTTTCCGCTGCCGGTTTCTCCGGCGATGACGATGTTCTTTCCGGTTTCCACACAGCGGGTCAGAAACTCCGCCCGCTTCTGTGCCTTGTTTTCTCCGCAGTGAATCTGAGAGAAAAGCTCCGAGAGTTCTCTGTCGGTGTCATTGCCGCTGTCAGCCGGTTTTACTTTGTCAAAGAATCCGTTTTTAAGGTAGTCGTCAACGGTTCTGATTTCAAAGGAGGGCTTGCGCACAGTCATGCTGACTGTTTGATCTCGGCAGGCGGGCGGCATGACGAACTGACTGCGGTATCCTCCGGGGAGAACCGCTGAGAGAATCGGCGTTGTTCCGCTGAAGTCAAGATTGTCTCCGGCATATTTGGCGCAGGCTTTTCCCAGAGAGTACATATACGCATAGTCAAGCTGCGGCGCTTCGTGCTCTTCCCAGTGTCCGAGTTTTTCCGTAAACACGAACCCGGGAGCGTTGACGGCGATTTCCGTTACCTGAGGGTCTTCCAGGTACGGCTGAAACGGAGCCAGATAAAACGCTACGCTGGTTTCTTTGGAAACAACGGAGCGAAACGGGTTGTTCATCAGAGTTTCCATAGGTCAGGCGTGTTTTTTACTTTTTCTTTTGTCTCTTTGGGGATCCGGGATTTGGTTTTGAATCGGGGTTCTGCTCGGAGCCTTGTCGTCATAGATGTCTACGCAGGCTTTCAAGCCCTGAGATTCTTTTTCACGGATACCGTCTGAGACTTTTGCTAAGACTGCCTCAATAAGATCCGGGGCAATCCGTTTGTTTTTCAGGCAGGTTTCAATGGTTTTAAGTACATTGGCGCCTCTTTGAGAGAGCGGCTGAGATTTGTCTTCTGTCATGATTTTTCCTTTTTGTCAGCAGGATCAGCGGGTCACAAGTCTGAGCTGATAGGCGCTTGAGAAATCCACGTCTCTTGCAACAAAGATGCCGACTCTTTCTCCTTGATTCTTGGTTAGAGTGGGCGGGATGTTTCCGCTCTGATGCATGGCCTCCCGGATGATTTCTTCCATGCCGTCCCGGGAGTTCCGGCAATAGTTGACCAGTTCTTTCCAAACGGTATAGACTTCTCCTACAAAGTAGGAGTTTGCATGCTTTACACTGTTTGCGAGACTGCTGTCTTTTGTCAAAAAGCAGAAGAAATTTGGACGGAAGCAGAAAGGGAACAATTTATTGTTTGGATCGCAGCTAATCCTCTGAGCGGGGATGTTGTTCCCGGAACAGGCGGCCTTAGAAAGGTCCGATGGCAGGCCAAAGGACACGGGAGACGCGGCGGAGCCAGAATTATTTATTACAACGTGCTTGAAGACGGCGAGATTTACTTGCTGATGGTTTACACGAAGAACAAGTTTGATGATCTTCCGCCCGACGTATATAAGGCTTTGAAGGAGACGATTGATGAGTGAAAAGAAGTTGGAAACTTTTTCCGAAGATGCGGAGATGAATGAATTCTGCAAAGATCTTCTTTTATCCGTTAGACAGATGAAAGAAGGACGAGTCAAAAGAAAAACTCTCGTAGTTCCGGTCGTTGAAACACGAAACAAGACGGGATTGACCCAAGAGAAATTTGCCAAAATGCTTGGAGTTTCAGTCAAGACTTTGGCTGCTTGGGAGCAAGGTGTCAGATCTCCTTCGGGGGCTGCACGGACTTTGTTGAAAATTGCCGATAAGTACCCGCAAATTGTGAGTGAAGTGGCTTCTGTATAGAAATTCATAACGTGTTCTTTACTGAATAGGTTTAAGCCGATAGACGCTTGAGAAATCGACGTCTCTGGCGACAAAAATTCCGATTCTTTCGCCCTGATTTTTGGTGAGCGTCGGAGGAATGTTTCCGCTCTGACGCATGGCTTCCCGGATGATTTCCTTCATGCCGTCTTCTGAATTTTGGTAATAGTTGACGCCGCCGTTGTTTTCGCTTTGCTTGGTCATGGCAAATTCAAAGCCGTCCTGTACAAGCGTAAAGAGCAGGGCGTTGCCAAAGCGCGCCCACCAGTGATAATCGATGTCGCCGGCCAAACCCGATCCGCCGAGGGAGTCTGCCCCCGGACTGTCAATTGTGACCTTGACTCCTTTGGGCGTCTGAATCTGCGTCCAAAGCACAAAGATGCGGTTAAGACCGTTTTCCACGGCTCCTTTGTATTCGCCGATGACTTTGGAGCCCCGCTCCAAGAGCAGCACTTTTCCGTTGGCCGAATAAACGTTTCTCGGAATGACGCAGCGTGTCATGCCCGGAACTGTCGTATCCAGTTTTGTTTCCAGAATGCAGTCAATAAACGTGCCTTTGGACAGCAGCAGATTGCGGTCGGGCATCAGAGAGGCTTTGCCGTTCGGAGTGGACGTCGAGGCAAGAAGTCCTCCCAGTTTGTTTGAGCTGTTTGAGCCGTAGCCTTCTTCGCGAAGCGTTTGCGAAAGACCTTTCCCGCCGATTTCTTCCGAAGAGCGAATGGCGGCGTCTTCTCCCATCATGGGACTCTGAAAACGTCTTTCGTCCAATGTCGGCTCTTTAGGTTTGTTTTCCGGCACAAGCGGAGCGGCGGCAGATACCTTGACCTCAGGCGGAGGAGCAAATACCGGCTGAGGTTCCGGAGCCGGAGCTGCTTCCGGTTCAGGTACAACCGGCGGTTCTTTCACCGGGGGAGGTGCCGGAATGCGGACTGTGTTCAATGGCGGCAGTGTGAGCGTGCGGGAAGAGGTCAGAGAGACTTTCTGCTGCTCCTGCGCCGAGTTCTCTTTCTTTTTGTGTCCGATGACCGATACTGCTACGGATGCTCCGATAAGCAGAACGGCAGTCAGCAGCAACAGACCTTTCTTTTTACCGCTCGGAGCTTTTCTTGCCTGACCCAGGCTGGGAATTCCGCCGCCGGTATCCTGTTCTTTATCGTTTTCTGACTCGTTAAGCGTTTCGTTTGATTTTTCCGTCATAGCGTTTCACCTCTGTTTTTAATCAGGCGTTCGACACCGGGAGCGGTTGTGCCGGTCTGCCGGCTTTGACCGCTGCCGCTGAAGGATTCGTTGTAAATGCCGACAACCGCTTGTCCGGCCCTGAGCCGCAGTTCTTCAAATACGCCGTGGATGACAAGCACATCTTTTTCGATATGCGTATTCAGAAGCGTCTCTTCAGATTCTTCAACTCGGTAGACGGTCGGATAATCTGTCTGTTCGGCAAAGCGCAGGAAAGTAAATTCTCCGTTGTCCCAGGCTTGTTTCGGTGCGATGCGTCTGGAAGAAGCGGCGGCTCCGAAATTCATGGTGTAGTTGTGATTGAGTTTTTCGACAGCTTCTTTGTCTTCTGTGTTTTCTTTCGTTTTTAGAAGCTCTTCAACGGTTTGCCTCTGAGCTTTCTCCAAGGCTTTCCGGGCTTCTTCCTGCGGGTAGCGGAAAGAGAGCTGATAGCTTGCTTTTTTCCGTGCATAGCCCAAGCGGATGTCAAAGAGGTAGGTATGTTTGTTCGTGATGACAACCAAGTTGGTGGTTCCCTGTTTGGCCTTGGGTTTCAAAAAGAAGTGATTGCCTCTTGAGGCAAATTCCCAGGCCGAGCTGAAGCCGCTTGCAAAACTTTTGACTTCTTCGTCAGGAGCGAAAATGACGGTGGTCACCAGACCGTTTACGGCTTCCAGCGGATAGACTTCGCCTTCCCGGTAGTCGCTGTAAAGCACTCTTTTATCGGCGCTTCCGCTTACCGGTTTATCCAAGGCAAATGCTTCGGTTGTCAAAAGAGCACTCAGCAGTGCGGCAAAGAGGAACATCTTTTTCATAGTCCGCCTCCTTCCAGTTCAGGATCGACTCGGTAGGAAGTGACCTTAAAGCCGAACGGATTAATGAGTCTCTTGGGCTCTGCAAGCTCGAAGTCGGGAAAGTATTCGTAGCCGATGGTGGCCGTCCAACTGTTGTGGGCTTCTTCCATGTTGGACTGCGCATCGATGAGTGTCTTGGTAAAGCGGACGGTGGCAATTCCGTTTCCGTTGGGCACCACGCTCAGAACTTTGGTGAGAATTTTCTTTTTGTCCACGAGTTTGGATTCCAGAGATTCTTTGTGAGTGCCGAACTGACGTCCGTAAGGCTCAAAAACCTGAGGCGTGGAAAGCTCGCGCACGCGGATAAAATCATTTTCCAGTGTGTGCCAGTCGTAGGTTTCCCGAGACAGGACATACTGATTCAGCCAGTATTTATCCATCATCTCAGAGACCGGGATGTTCTGTTTGTCGGCAATGGACAGCACTTCTGTCTGTCCGCTTGACTGATCGACTTTGATGACGAAAGGCTCCACGCTTTTAAGCGGCATGAGAAAGACCAGCGCAAGAGCTTCAAGAGCGATGACTGCGCCGAAGAGTTTGACCGTGCCCCAGGCTTTGGCTTCTGATTTTTCCAGAAGCTCTGTTCGTGAAACTTCCCAGCTCACGGCTTTTTCATAAGGCGTCTTTTCCTTAGGCTGAGCGTTTTCGTCTGTTTTCTTCTTTCTAAAAAACATAAACTGCATCCTTAATTCTGATAAACGGGATCGTCAAAACCTGCGTCCCTTTCAATTGCGTTCTGAGTGTTCTCCGGGACATTGACCGGAACTCTGACGCCCCAGGGCTGAGGCGGAGTGGGAGCGCCGCAGCCGGCAACGAGAAGAGCGGTGCATAAAAGAATGATTCGGGTAAATTTCATGAGGATTCCTTTGAAGATTGGGAGCCGGAGCGGACAGAAGCGAGGGTGTCCTGAGTTCTTTCTTTGCCGGCCTGAATGCCAAGCTGCTCTTTGCCCCAGTTCTTTACGGATTGGTTTCCGAGGACGGTGCCTGCGGCAACCGCTGTGCCGCCTGCGACTATGGTTGATCCGCTTCGCAGTGCGGAAAAAGCCGTTGCTGCGTTATGCGAAATACCGCTTAACATGGCGCCTAAGCCGAAAGCCTGCATCGCGACTCCTCCTGTAAGGCCGGCGGCAATGCCGGGGACCAGCCGGATAAGCGAGGCTGCGGTAATGGCTAAAACCGTAAAGTTGACAATCGGCAGAAGAAGGGACGCGAACTGATCCAGAGCATCGGGAGCGGCGGCTGCCTGCTGGATTTCGGTCATGCTCGCATCAAACACGGTGGTAAAAAGCAGCATGACGGCTGCCGCAATGACGTTGGTAAAGATGAAGCTCATCACGGCTCTCATCCAGCCGTCAAACCAGCTTCTTGTAAGCGGAAAAAGCAGCAGCGCAATGAAAAACGGTCCCAGTCCCAGCGCGATGGTTAAAGAGGTCTCCGCCAGCAGCAGGACGCCGATTGCCGCGCATGTGAAGTAGACCGTGACGATGCCTAAAATGACAGTAAGCGTCAGAATGAAAAGTCCTGAGAGAATTGAGTTCTTCCAAATCGAGACCTGTTCGGTCAGACCGAAAACCAGCTGAATGGCTTCGATGAAACTTTCCCAGAGTTCATCGATTGCACCCCAAGCTGATGATGCCTCACTGCTGATACTCATTGCGCCGACAAGCAGGTCTTCCACACCTTGAATGGCGGGGATGACCAGGCTGATGAAGTTGCCTGCGTTGAGTCCGAGCCAGGAGACAAAGGCGATTCTGACGGCGTTGTAGAAGGCATTGACAATCGACTCGTGCGCGTTAAAGCCGGTAAGGGCTCTGTAGGCCGTGACCGTAAAGTAAATCGTAATGCCCAAAGACAAGGGAACCGCCAGCGCGTCGATCAGAGACGAGGAGGTCTGAGCGGCAAAGCTTCCGATGGCGTTTTTGAACTGATTGCCGAAGTTTTCAAAAATCATTTCAGAGGCCATCACTATTCCTTACGGGTCAGTTTTCGTCGGATTTCTTCTTTGCTCATGGCCCGAAACGATTTGGCTTCCTCTTTGCGCAGCTCCATGTCCAGCTGTTCATTGAGGATTTCCTGGTTTTTGAACTGCGACTGCATCTGAGCCGAGGCGTTGGTAAAAGCAAGTTTCTGAGCGTTCAGAGATGCGTTTAGATCCGCAATGGCTTTGGCGTCATCGGCTCCTCGGATGGCGGCCATCGTCGCTTCAATATCAGAGAGCTTCTGATCGAGCGTCTGCTGACCTTTTTTAAGCATGGAGGCAAATTCTGCTTTGACGGCCATGTGTTTTTCGCACAGTTCTTTTTTCTCTGTGCTTTGTCCTTCGCAGCTCTTGCCCATGTCAAGATCGTTGAAGATTTCCCGAGCGTCTGCTGAAATTGAGGCTTTGCCGCTTTTTAACACCCGCTGCAGCTGGCTGGAAAAATTCGAGGGGAGAATTTTCCGAAGCTCCATGTTGTAGCCCAGCATTTCCAGACCTCGTGTGCCGGTGAAGTTTTTGTAGGTGGATACCATCTGCTGATACTGCATCACCATCTGTTCGTAGTCCTTGAGCATCTGAGCAAAGTTCTGCAGCTGATGCTGCTGGGCAAGCTCAAGCGCGGCCGCGTCTACAACCGGTATGCCGGAGGCGGCCGCTTCCAAAGAGCACGCAAGCAGTACTGCCGGAACGATGGTTTTCTGAAGAACAATTTTCATGATGATTTCTCCTGCGGCTCTAAAAAGTGCGGCAGCCACTGCTCTGGGTCAGAGCCGTACTTCAGCAACAGTCCGTGCAGTTTTTCAATGTTGTCCGTGGAGCCTGAAAGAACTTTGAGCGCTTTCGGGAATGCGCCTAAGTTCAGGCTGCAGATGGCCGAATTGGATTCGCTGGCTCCTCCGAACTGCTTAATGAGCATGGTTCTTGACTGCTCAGGCAGTCCCCGAACCAGTTCAAATTCTTTGGGGCTCAATTTGAACCCTTTGGTGTATTCGTCTTTATCTCCCCGGGGATTGGGCAGATAAATAAAGGTTTCCGAATTTTCAATGACGGCTTTGGCGATTTCACTTCCGAGCACATCCGAAGGAGACTGTGTGGCAAATACTCCGAGGCCGTTCTGCTTGCGGATGGTTTTAAGTTTGTTGAAGGCAAAATCTCTGAAAGCTTCGTCTTTGAGCCACTTCCAGAATTCGTCCATAAAGAAGACAAACCGTCTTCCGTCAATGACGGATTCCATTCTGTAGAGCAGGTAAAAAGAGATCGGAGAGCAGATCATCGGATTGTCCAGAAACTCCGTTCCGTCAATGCCGAAATTCGGATACCGGTCAAAATCAAGAGAGTCTTCCTGATTGTCGAAAACCCATGCCAGATCTCCTTTGTCCACCCAGCGGGAAAGCCGCTTGGTAAGAGAGTTGGTCTGTTCTTCTCTGCTGGAGCCGGTCACCAAGTTCTGCGGGATCAGAGCCAGACGGCGAAGTTCTTTGGGCATGCGCATCACGCTTCTGAGCGCTTCGTTTAACTTCAGACCGTCTTCGGTATTGACGGGGGTGCCGTCAGAGCAAATCAGAAGCCGCAGCCAGCGGTCAAGAAACTGGATGTTTTCTTCGGTTGCCTCCAGCGCCAGCGGATTAAAGCCGGTGGGCATTCCGTTTTGCACCGTAAGATAGCCGCCTCCGAGCGCACGGATGGCGATTTCGGCTCCTCGGTCCTTGTCAAAATAAATGACGGTGAGTTTCTGATTCTCTGTTCTGTATTTTTGCAGCATGCAGATCAGAAATCCCATTAATGCGGTTTTGCCGGAACCGGCGGTACCCAGAATCAAAGTGTTGGCCAAATACTTTTTGTCAAAAGAATTCTCTAAGGCCGGAGACGAATGGAAGTTGAAGTAATAGGGCTGACAGCTCGGCGTCTGCAGCAGAGCAAGGGCTTCTCCCCAGGGGTTGCCGTCTCTTTTCCCTTGGGCGAAATTGTGAAACCCCGTCAGGTGGGCAAAATTCATGGTGGATAATTTTGCCTGCCGGGTCTGATAGGAAAACATGGCCGGAAGCTGTGAAAGATAGTTGCCGATCAAAGCTCTGGTTGCCAAAACGGGAATGAATTTTCTCTGAGTAAGTTTTGCCGCGCAGTCCCGGGTGTGCCTTTCGCAGTCCTCTTTGGTATTCCCGAAAATCAGCAGATTGTAGTTGTAGAGGCCGGCAGCGATATTGCCGCTCGCAATATCGTCAATTGCCCGATCCATCGCTTCAATCTGACTTGCGGCGGCGTCTTTGCTGTTGGCAAGGAATCTTCTTTGTTCGGAGAAGGCATCAACGGCATCCTGACGGTTGAAAAACGCGAAGGTCTGAGTTTCGATAAAGGGATAAACGATCCGGCTCTGTTCTTCCGGATAGAGCAGTTTTGTCAGGAATGCGGGCCACGTGCAGGCAGGATAGTCCTTGATTTCCAAGGCCTGACAAAATGTCCGTCCGAATACGGACTGCAGCTCAAGAATGTCGCTGTAGCGAAACAGCTGGGTGTTGCCTAATACCTCGTAGATCGGAGCGTTCGGTACTCTTACCTGCTGCATGCGGCCGGTGATGAGAAAGTTGTAGAAAGCAAGCTGCTCCGAGATAAGCGTGTTGTCCTCGTCGTCTCTGCATTCCTTGAGCCGGTGCGGTGCGTAGCGTGCAAGGGTTCTTTCCAACAGAAGCATGCGTTTTTCAAAGGCTTCGATCCTTTGATTCAGTTCAAACTCAATCTGCTCTTTGCTTCTTGCTTTTTTGCGCCGGATGCCCGGCAGAACAGAAGGATTTCGCAAAATGAGCGTCACGTAAAAATCCGTGCGGATCATCTGCTTTTTGTTGACTTCTGCGTAATAGCGTTCAGCCAGATTTCGGGCAAAACCTGTTTCCTGAGGAAGGCTTAGAGTATCGGAGACAGGTGAGCGGACTCTGTGACACTGAACGGCAACGGAAGAATCCGCCATCGACTGAAACAGCGTATTGAGCTGATCGGAGTGAATGTTCAGGTCTTCGTCTTCCATTGTTTCAAAGGGAAGCCCCTGAAGGCGGAGCGTTCCGATCAACTCTCCGCCGCGGCAGATCACGATGCCGGGAGCAACGATGCCGGAAAACGGCAGAAACCGCTCCAGCGTCATTTCTTTTCGGGCAAAGTTCAGCGAATCAAGCATGAAATCCTCTTTTCCTTTGAGCAGTTAAGAGCGCTGATTGAGGTGACGCCCCAGCCGGACCAAAAATCCCGGTTTCCGTTGGCTTTCACTTCGGTTCTGAGCCAGACCGCGAGCTGCCTGAAAATCTGATCGTCTTTTTTAGTCAGCAGTCTCATGGCATACAAAGCCGGGGCGCTCAGCAAAATAAGCGGCATCCAGGTCCAGGCGGCAAGCAGCATGAAAAACAGAAAGGTGAAAATCGCCGGCTTGTAGGGTATGCCCCACAGACAGGCGGGACGTGTGGCACCTTTAAAAAGATCGGTGACAACAAGCATGATTAACCTACCAGCAGATCGGCAATCCAAGGGGCAACGCCTAAGAGTATTCCTCCGATAATCGGAGGGGCCATGCGCGAAAGCGTTACTCTTTCCGAGAAAATCAGCACATAGGCAACCCAAATAATGGCAATGGTGATGGTTATCGGGCTGATGCTCTGAAGCGTTGAAAGTATGGTTTGCAGCAGTGTGTTGACGGACTGAGTGCCGGCGGCTGCCATTGCGTCTGCTGCGAAGAGTGCTGCGAGAGAAGAGACAAAGATTTTGGTTTTCATGATTTTCTCCTTAACTAGAAAACAAATTGAGAAGAGGAATTGGTCTGCGCGGCTTCAGTTAAAAGCGGAGCAGCAGACTTCGTATCCTCAGTTGAAAAATCAGTGTTGTTTGCATTCCGTATGGACGGAACTGTGACGGGAACTTGAGCGTGTTTCTGCACTTTGGCGACATAGCCGTGCCTGTAGCCGGTTTTGAAATTGCCTGAGTAATAACAACTTAAGGCGTCGTTTAAGGACTGCTTTTCGCTGCCTCCCTGTCTTTTTGCCTGCGTGTAGCAGTCACTTAGGATGACGGAGGCTGCTTTCAGGTTGGTGCAGGCATCCAAGGCCTGCATCGCATTGATATTGAGTTTTGCGAAATTGCCTTTGTTGATCTGAGCAATTCCTACGGAATAGTCCGCTCCCTGCTGCTCCAAGGCAGCGATTGTGCTCATGGCTTCTTGGAAGTTTTTCGGCTGTTTGACCGAGCCTCCGACGACTCCGATGGCATACGGATTGAAGTTCGATTCCGTTTGAACGATTGCTCTTAGGGTGTCAGGAGCAACACTCGGAGCACACCGCCGGGCGAGATTGTCGAAGTCGTCGGCCCGAGCAGACGTGCACAGAAGTATTAGGAAACAAAGTGCGGAAAGTTGCAGTTCTTTTAACTTGTTACTAAAATTAGTAACGCAATTTGTTTGCAGGGCTTTTATGACAAGCAATGAGAAAAGATTGGCCAGGCTGCAGAAAGTTCCTCCGCCTTCGGATGTCACCTTTGATGAACTGTGCTCCGCGTTGGCCTCTTTAGGCTTTGTCTGGTTTGGAGACAACGGAGGTTCGCACGGACGTTTTGTTTCGCGGGAATCTTCTTCGGATGTTATTTTCTGTTCCCGTCCGCATCCGAGAAATGTACTTGGCCGGGGAACCATACGAAACATTGTGAATTCTTTGAAAAACATGGGGTACTTATGACTGTCAGCACTCTTCGCTACAAGGGATTTGAGGGTTCGGTTGACTGTGATTTTGCTGACAACCTTCTGACCGGAAAAGTCATCGGAATTCGTGCCGGTTTGATCTATGAAGCTGAAACGCTCAAAGAGCTTAAGAAGGCTTTTGAACAAACCGTTGACGACTATCTTGCTTACTGCACGCAGCAGGGGTTGGAGCCGGAAAAACCGTATTCCGGCAACCTGAATATTCGGCTCGGCTCTGAGCGGCATCAGGCACTTGCGGCTTACGCAAGAAAACACGGGCTCAAGCTCAACGATGTTATTCGTGAAGCCATTGACAGTTTTGTCCGATAGGAAATTTTTTTGAGTGAAGAAATTCTTATTTGCCATAGCGAGCCTCCTTTTTTGGAAGCGGCACCTCGGGCCTCACATCTTCAGAAGTCTTCTTGCGAGACTGTTTCGCCTTTTTCGCTGAAACGGCGTTGAGAATTCTTTTTCCCCGGTTAAAGCGCCTGGCCCAGTCTCTGGCTTTCCAGCGTTTGACGTTTAAGCGATGGGCAACCTTTCTGTAACCTAGTCCTTCGGAAAACAGGATGTCGGCTTGGGATCGAAGTTCGTCACTTCCGTCCGTAGGCGTGTTTTCTGAAGTTTTTTCTCTCCATTGGGCTTTCCAGTCACGGACGGTATGAAAATTTACCGTCAGCAGCCGGGAGACTCTGTGAGGCCCTAAACCCTGTTTAAACAGTATTTCCGCCTGAAGCCGCTTCATGGCGGATTCTTCGGTCATTTTCTGCCAGACCATCAGAAGCCTCCTTTCAATGAGAAAATATCAAATTTGATATAATTTCCCTGTGCTGAGACGTGAGGAGTGAAATGGCTGGTAAAAGTTCCGGCGGTACTTACCGGATTGAGTTCTTTTCTCAGGAAGTTCAGGAGCAGGTCAGAGCTCTCCCTGAGAAGATCCGTATGCGGATGTACTCGCTGTTTGAAAGAATGGAGCAATTCGGCAGCAATCTTGGTCCGCCGCATACTGAACAGGTTCCGGGTTATCCGAGACTTTTTGAGGTGCGGGCAAAAGCCAAAGAAGGCATCGGCAGAGCTTATTACTGTACTGTTGTCAATCGAAAAATATGGGTGCTGCACGTTATTGTCAAAAAGACGCAGAAGGCACCTCAGCAGGATTTGGAACTTGCCTACAGACGATTGAAGGAAATTAGAAATGAGCAGAATTAAAGCAACAAAGAGCTGGCGGGACATGCTGGCTGAAGATCTGAAAGATCCGGAATTCCGCAGGGAATATGAAGCCGTGCAGTCTGAATTTGCCGAGCTGGACAAAATTCTTGCTGCCCGCGCGGAGGCCGGAATGACGCAGGCCGATATTGCCGAGAAGATGGGCACTTCGCAGAGTGCGGTTGCAAGACTTGAAGCCCGGCTCATGAAGGGAGATTTGCCGAGCATGAATTCCCTGAAGCGGTATGCCGCTGCTTTGGGTAAGAAGGTGGAAGTCCGATTCGTCTGATTCATAATTTCTCCTATCGGCTCATGCCTCTGGTCGGAGCTTTTCTCTCCGGCGCTTTTTGAGTTTTCTGCACTGCCTGCTGCTGAGGCTCTTTGGTGCGCTCTGTCATTCGGTTCAACGCGGTGCAGATGTTTCTTTTGACTTCTTCCATCGTTTGCGGGCTCATTCGGCTCATGGCGTCTTTAAGCGCGGCTTTTTCCGCTTTTTCTCTTCGGGCGCTTTCCACCGCATAGCGGGTTTTCTGAGCTGCGCAGAAGTCCGTGAAACTCTGCTGAGCTTCAAGCTCGGTTTTCGGTTGACAGATTTCTTTTGCGCGGTTGAAGTCCATGCCGGCCTTAGTAAAGAGGTCGTTAACTTGTGCGGTGAGCTCTTCTCCCTGCCAGGAAGTCACTTCTATGAGTTCCTTGACAGAGCGGCAGATGACAAGTCCCCTGTGGTCCAAGTCCCGAAGCACAATGTTTCCTTCTCCGTCACCGGAGCGCGCGGGACTTAGGAAACGGTCACAGACGTCAGCGTCTTTGTTTGACTCAATTGCTTTGATAAACGGAGCGTCTGTCGAGGGTCTTTCTTTGCGTTCGTCTAAAAGTTTTTCGTATTGATAAGAGAGGTCGCCTCTTGCAGGTCCTGCGGAAAGCGGTGTTTTCTCGTGCCACTTTTCCATGAGTTCCAGACACTGCTCGACGGCTTTTTCCGTAGGAAGTACTTCAATACGGTTTTTCTCAAAATCGACAAGCCAGCAGTTGTTCAGACTGACTTGTGTTTTCTGAGAACTTATTTGTCTTTTGCGGTAGGCAATGTCGTCCCAGAGTTCCGTGACTTTTGAAATATCGGGCAAATCGTCTCGTTTAGAGAGTTTCTCCAGCTGTTCTTTAAGCCACTGCTGACGATTAAAGTCCGGGACGATGAGAGACTCGGCAAGTGTTTCTTCCGTTCTTTTTCCCATAAGCGGACTTCTTGCGTGAGCCATTCGCAAAAGGTTTTGAACACCATAGCTGTCGGTTCGGTCTTTGGGAGGAACGTTTTCACGGAAAGAAAATCCGCAGTGGTTAAGCTTTGTGCAGAGCATCTTGTCCTGATCCTGATCAATACAGGCAGGATTTAAGGAATGCAAAGTTTGATAGGGATTGAAATGTCCCTGCGTACTGAGATTCTTCTGAAGTTCTTGGAAATCAGAAGAGGCAAGTACGGAGCCCGAAAGATTTAAGTTGCCAAGTTCTGCCGCAACGTATTTTCTGACCTGATCTGCCTTGAGAATTTTGGCGTCTTGGCGTTCATAATCAACCAGAATGTAGCTTCGCTCGCTTTTTTCGATAGTGCGGTTGACAATTCTTGAAGCATCAGCGGCGGCTTGGAAAAGCGACTCCGGATTTTTGCGGATAAGATCTGCGACGGACAAGTTAATTTCCTGAGCTCTTTCTTTGTCGTCGCGGGCGGGCAGTTTAGAGCCGACATGAGACTGCATGAAGAATTTGGCCAGGTTCTCGCGCAGATGATATTCAGCTTCCTTCTGCGGGTCATTCTGTTTTAACAGATGACTGTACTCATCATAGATTCGGGCTTCCGTAATTGCTCGGATGCCGTCAAGAGCTTCGTACAGCTGTTCCTTGTCCCAGTTGTCATAACGGCTGTAGGTTGGAAAAATCACTTCATTTCTGCCGTTGACAAAAGTACGGTCTGCTACATTATGGTAATCGCGTCTGCTCTTGTAACCCAGAAGAACACACATGTCCTCAAACTGCTCTTTCGGATGATGAGCAATCGGCTGCAAAGGCGCAGGACGCAGAGTCTTAAAGTTCTCACACTGCTCGATGCTGTAATAGTTTTTCGGGATCTTGGTAATGCGAGTCGGCGCGGGCAGGCTGCCTTCCGCAACCGTCCACAGAATTCCGCTGACAGGTCTTGCGCCTTTCTTTACATTAGCTCCGGCTGCTGCGATGGATTCGGGAGTAAGCCAACGGCTGTCTTTATAGCCGGCGGATTTCTGCCTGAGTATCATCTGCAAAGCAGAGACACCCTCAACGGGTCTGCCGGAGAATGTGTCTACAGGGTATTCGGGCGGAACACCGCCGAGATCCCAGGGAGCTCGGCCTGCTTCAATCTGGTCGGCGAGTTTATCTGCGCAGTCCTGCGCAACAGTATCAAAAGAAGTCTTTGCCATTTACGTTTCTCCAAGGATCGCCTTTCATGGCTTCTTCGATGAATGCTTCAAGAGCGGCATCCTGGAACTGTTTGTCTAACCAGGTGTTTTCCACGTAGCCCCACTTTTTGGCTTCTTCCGGGGTGGAGCCGTAGCGGTCAATGACCATTGCCCTTGCGGTTTGACGGGTCAGAATGTCGGAAACCTGTTGGATTTCCTGTTTGGTCAGAGGTTGTTTGGTTTGGTTCATAGGGTTGTTCCTTTATGAAAAAGCGCTGTTGATAAAAGAGAATTCACCTGTAAAATCAGAGTTGGAAATTCCCTACTTTTCCTACTTATCTTTTTTAAGAGGCAGTTCATGCTTGCAAACAGTTTTGTTGACAGTGCCCGGGTTATGTCCAAAGGGCAGGTGACCATCCCCAAAGACGTACGGAAAGTGTTGGGAATCGGTCCCGGCAGCCGGGTCGGGTTTATTGTTGAAAACGGTTCCGTGCGCATTGTTAACTCCTTGAGTTTTGCCATGAGCAATCTCCAAAAAGAGATGAAGGGTGCTGCGGACAGAACAGGTCTGACCACCGATGAGGCGGTTGCCGAAATGGTGAAAGAAGTCCGTGAAGAGCTTTCAGAAGAATGAAAGTTTTTATTGATACCAATGTTCTGATTTCAGCGGCACTTAATCCTGCGGGTGTGGCTGCGGCAGCGTATGCCAAGGCAGTGATGCCGCCTAATAAAGCAGTGATTTCAGAACAAAATGTTGAAGAGCTGCTTCGGATTTTTTCCCGCAATTTTCCCGAGCGTCTTCCGGCTCTGAAAAGGTTCTTTGAAGAGGTTGTCAATGAACTGAAGATTGACGCAGTGCCGGAAGCCGTGTCTGACTCGGAATCCTTGCTCAGAGCGGCAATAAAGGCACAGGCGGACGTTCTTCTGACGGGAGACAAGGATTTTCTTGATTCCGGCATAGAAAACCCGATCATTCTCAGTCCCTCGGAATTCATTAGGATGCACTGATACAAGCCGTTTTTTTGAAGTTTCTGCTGTTTGGTTTTTTCCGTGTTCATTTGAAAAGTCCTGTCTAACTATGTGAAAAAGGCCACAGTTACAGTGGAAAAGACGGTTTCAATATGTTTTCGATTTCATCGATGAGAGCCTGACGCTCGTCCTCGCTCTTGGCGTTGAACGCTTTGGTTTCCCTGTGGATTTGCTTTCTCTGCCAGCTCGTGATTCTTGAAATCCACAGCGCTCCTTTGCCTGAGACGATTTCATCGTCGAGGACGGTTGGAAATTCTTTGCACAGTTTCAGAGACGTTCGGGCGCTTTCAAAAGTTTCGTGAGCCCTGTTGGTGGCAAAAGGAGTGCAGAACGTATGCTTTAAGAGCAATACAAACACTTTTCTTAACTCTGTGTTCCTCTCGTTTTCTTCCTTTGTGTGCGCTTCAGGAATTAAGAGCTGAGAGATTTCACCGTACTTTCTGCAATTGAATCTTGCATTGGTATCCAGCATGTTTTTCAGAAGGCCGAAGCCTCGGATTTGATTCCCACTGAGTTTGCTGAATGCCTCTCTGAGTTCTCGGAGTGCTTTGAGAGATACGGGTGTGGTCTTTTGCTCAGAGTTTTTCTGAGGCAGAAGGTCGAGCGGAGAACTCGGAAGTGCGGTTTTGATTTCAGGCATAAGAAACTCCAGTTTGAGTTATACTTTTATGTAACTTAACAAAGAGGTTTATTATGGCTACGACAACATTGCGGAAAGTCGGCGGTTCTGCCATCACAACGGTTCCTTCTTTAGTCAGCGATTTCCTGAAGGTTGCTGTCGGAGACAAAATTGAGTGGGCGGTTGAAAACGACAGAGTTGTTGTCAAAGCATCAAGACCGGTCAGGAAAAAACTGCGGCTGGATGACTTGCTCGATAAGTTTGAAGCGGCGCAGACCGTCCGTACTCCGGAAGATGAGCAGTGGCTTAGTTCTTCGCCGGTCGGAAAGGAACTTCTATGAAAAAGAAGGTCAGACGAGGCGATATTTATCTGGTTGGTCTTGATCCGACACAGGGCAGAGAACAAAAGGGAACAAGACCGGTTCTGGTTGTTTCTTCGGATCGCTTTAACGCGGTCACTCAGACTCAGATTGTTCTTCCGATTTCCAACGGAGCGGGTTTTGCCCGGGACAACGGGTTTTCGGTAACCCTGATGGGAGCCGGAACTCAAACAACCGGAGTTATTCGATGTGATCAGCCGAGGACCATTGATCTTGAGGCTAGAGGCGGCAAGTACTGCGAGACGGTTTCCGATGAGCTTATCCGGGAAGTCTTGGATATTGTTGAAACGCTGTTTGAACACTGAGAACAATCTGTCAATATGCCGTTGGGAGGAGTTTCTGATGCGCACTGAAATTAAGTCGGTCAGACGCCCTGTTTTTGAGGACAAACTCAGCCAAGAGGAACTTAAAGAAGAAATTCTCAAAGGTAAAAGAGCCATTGATGAAGGCAGATACCTGTCTGTTGATGAGCTTCGAGCTGTTCTGGCTGATATGAAGAACGGTCGGGTGCAGACATTCAAAGAGTCAGCTGACCGCTTCAGGAAGGAAGAGATTGCTAAACGGTTAAAAGAGGCTGTTGAAGATGAAAAAGCAGACCGTTTGCACTCAACCGACGAAGTTTTTGACGAAACGATGAAGGATCTGGGGCTTTGAAGAAGAGAAATGCGTTTGTTTAGGTATTCGGTCAGCTCTTCCAGCGTGAACCAGAATTTTTCCTTCGTGTCTGCCGGGAATTCGTTTTGGTCTTCCGGGTTCTCTTCAAAGTAAAAACCGATGGGAATATCTGAATCCTCAATCGGGATCAGATCGCAGACAGAAAGAGCAGGTGCAGAATGGCTTTCAGATTGTGTTCGGACCATCTTTCTGAACTGAGCAATAAGCTCGTTGTCTGAGGCAATAAAACCGCAGTCCTGAGCACGCTTAAGGATTGCATCAGCCTGGAAAGCTGTGCTGAGCAATTCGGAGTCGGAAAGTTTGGTTAAACAGTTACGCATTTTTGAAATACTCGGTCTTGGTGTGTACTCAGAAGGTCCAATCAGAGCGGTTTGTTCTCTTTTGCGGAAAAACAATCTTCAATACGGTCGGCGATCCGCTTTACGATCCCGGGATTGTTTTTTGCGGGTTTCGGATCTGCTGACTCGTGAGAGTTTTGTTTTTCAGATTTCGGCTGTACCTGAGGTATGTCTTCCGACTCAACGGTTTTTTCCGGTTCTTCCAAGCCGAGATCTTTGACGGCTTGAGAAAGATCGGAATCCGAGGCGGCTTCGGCCTTATCGGAAGCAGACTGGTTTTTCAATTTTTCGATTTCCTCGGAGATTCCCTTTGTGAAAGCATCTGCTTGTTCCGGAGACCAAGGTTCATACGATGTTTCTGAGTCAACGTATTCCAAAAGACAGTCAATGACTTTTTCTGCGGCCTCGCGCGGAAAAGGATCGGAAGGATGGTGCCCCGTCAGATTTACCGTCATCTTCAGAAAGTTGGAGTCGGCGAATCCTTCGTTTTCTTCAATCTCAAAAAGAACCTTCATGAGAGGATTACCCGGCAGGGCGTCTCTTCTGGGCAGTAAATCAGAAAGTTCGGTGATCTTCTTAAAAGTGTCCTCTTTGAGGAACTCCGATCCACAGGGGACGGAAATGTCAATGCTTTTTTCGAACGTATAGTCGCGGCGATATTCAACGGTTACTTTTTCTATCATGCTGTTTAGGCGGAAACCTTTTGGGTTTCCGTCTTCCTATTGGTTACTGAGAAACTTCTCTTTTTGTCTGGCCCTGTGTGTTCAGGCAGCGCACTGCGTGCGGACGATGTTTTTCTTCAAGAGATCAATTACCGCGCTCATTGTTTGAGGGGACTGTGTTGAGAAGCGTTCTGCTTCGTCACGGAATCTGCTCTTTACGGTTTCGCTCAAATCGTTCCCGGTTACCGGAGAGGCAAGGCCTTTAATGAAAGAGACGAATTCATTGAATCCGGGCTCTTTCGATACAGAGAGAAACTGAGCAAGCAGGACAGACAGGGCCTGTTGACCTTGGATTTTCCAAAAGTCTTCTTTTTCTTCTAAGAGCAGATCACCAAATTTTTTGGAACGCTCCAAGAAGTTTTCCGTGTTGGAAAACTGAGAAACTGCTGCGTTGAATTCATTGTTCAAATTTTCAAGCGTCATTTTGTGATTCCTATTTCGTTGGGATTAGGCAGGGTGCTTTTAGGCACCCTTCCTGCGGATGGGTTAACTAAAAGCGGAAGCGAGCTTCAACCTTGAAGGCGTGGTCTGCCTTACCCTTGGTGCCGCCGGTAAATCCGTAGCGGACACCAACCGTGGCATTGCCCTTGTCGGCCTGAACGCCTAAGTTCACATTGGCGCCGAACCTGCCTGCAAACTCACCGCTTAAGCGGTCGCTCACACCGTTGGCGTTCGTGAGCTTGGTCTTCTGCCTTGTGTTTCCGATCTGCGGGATGACGCTCACATCAGCCTGAGGTCTGACGTTCCAGCCGTTTTGGGTTTGGAAGTCGCCTCTGACGGCCACACCGATCGGCATCTGGAAAGTGTTTGAGGCATCGGCTTTATTGCCCCAGACTTTCTTTCCGTCCACCTTGGTGTCGTAGCTACCGCTCTTGGCCCGGACGTATCTGAGACCTGCATGCGGAACGACATTGGCTTTTCCTGCCTTCAGAGTGGTTTCAGCTCGGAGGCCTGCGCTTACCATGCTGGTCTTCACATCGGCATCCGCCTTGCTGAAGCCTGCCGCATGAATGCTCTGAGTAATATCCGAGCTGTTGTGCAGGTAGCTCAAAGTACCCACGATGTTGAGTTTTTCACTCGGAGAGTAAGCACCGTAGGCGTGCAGACCGAACGAGTTGTACTTGTTCTTTGTCTTCAGCACGTCGCCTGTGGAATCAAGCGAGCCGTGGTTGTAGCTGAAAGCGCCGCCCAGGATGACCGATCTGTCGGAGAGCTTGCGGTCAAAGCCCATCACCAGCCCATAGGAGTTGGTGTCAAATCCGGCTTTGCCGATTCCGGTGGCAGACAAGCTCTTGTACTTCTGTTTGTCTCCGACCAAATCGACCCAGAGGTTGCTGCCTTTCTCCCAATCACGCATGAGTCCGTCGGAAGTGAACGCGTCGCCCTTCATGGAGACTCTGCCTTCGATGGAATCCGTCGCGGTGTTCAGATCGTTTAAGGAAACGCTCATCACACCGCCTGCAAAGGCAATATTGGCGACCGAGTTGAGAACCTTGGTCTTGCCTGCAACGTCTAGCTCTTTGTCTCTGAGCACACGGCAGACAAAATCTGCTCCGGCATCCCCTGACTTGCAGTGCAGCATATCGTCGTTGGCGATATTTGGAATGGCGATGTCCGGGTAAACCGTGCGTACATCCGCAAGCGTGGCATTGACGACCAGAGAGGAAGTGTTCGGAACCAGCGTCAGAATCCAGTTGATGCCGCTTCCGTCCTGAGGCAGAGCATAAAGACTGCTCTCTGTATTCCAGCCTCCGATCCAGGTGCCGTTTTCATCAAAGTTTCCGGCAGTTAAATAGTTGGAGACAATGGTGTAGTCGCCCACTTCCTCAATGTTGCCGAGGATAAGTGTTGCTCCGTCTTCGACGGTGACTTTGGCGCCGTCGGCAGCGGAGGTAAATGCGCTCTTGCCGTCCGTGAGGATGGAAGCATCAATCACTGTTGTTGATCCGTCGGCAAAGTACAAGTCTTTGTTGTTGAGTTCCACATGATTGTCTTTGTCGGTCCAGACAGTGGGCCCCACGGCAATACCGCCGTTGCCGGTTGTAACGTTGCCCGTGATGACCAGACGGCTGGAAGTATCCGGAATCTGAGGTGCACCGAGTTCGTCTGCCCAATCAAGACCGCCTTCGGAACCGAGGTTTAAGTCTCCGTTGTTCCTGATATAAATATTGCTGTCAATCACATCGTCTTTCGGGTTGAGCTCGACCTTGACGGCATTGTCTTTGGACGTTTCTTTGTCGTTGCCGACAATAAGATCACCGCCGTTCAATTCCGTTTCATCGGCTTTGAGGGAGCCGCCGTCAATCTTGACAGTGCCGTCGTTGACGGTAAGTTTGTCGGTGTCGATATCGCCGGAGTTGTTGACATCACCTCCGTCAACCACAACGTTGTTCCAAATGGACGTACCGCTGTTGTCGTGTTCACCGCCCTGGCCGATGGTGAGGATGTCTCCCTGCTCGAAGCCCGAGTTGTCGGATACACCGCCGTCTCCGATGGTCATATCGTCGTAGTTGGAAGTTCCCTGATTGTCCAGAGTTCCGGTGACCTTGGTGTCTTCAACACCGGTCGCATCAATTTCACCTTTGTTGGTCTTGTCTCCGGCAATGACGTACTCGTCATTGACTGTTTCCTTAGCACCTTCTTCAGTTGTTGAAGAGCCTCCTTCGTCAACGGTCTGGTTGTTCCAGATGGAAGTTCCGGTATTGGTATGCGTCGAACCGTCTGCGACCGTCAAAATATCGCCCTGTTCAAAGCCGTTGTTGACCGAATTTCCTCCGTCTTTGACCGTCATGTCGTCATACTCAGCATGACCGTCGTTGACAACGGAGCCTGTGACAACGGTGGTTTCAACGTCTTTGGTATCGACGGAACCGCTTTCAGAGTTGGAGAAATCTCCTGCGATGATGAATGTTTCATCCACATCCAAAGAGCCGCTGTTGGAAGATGCCGCACCGTCGCTGACTTCATAGCCGTTCTTCCAAATGGAAGTACCTTCGTTGGTATGCGTTCCACCTACAGTGAGGTAATTGCCTTCTTCATAAGCATCTTTGCCCTTGTTGTAGGAAGAACCGCCGGAGGCAATTTCCATGTCTTGGTACTTGGCCGTGCCTTCGTTAACGAGTTCTCCTGCAACCTTGGTGGTTTCCACACCCAAAGCGTTAAGTACCGCATCGACGCCCTTGTTCAGGAATTCACCTGCAACTTCAAAGACACCTTTGTCCGGTGCTTCAGCGTTCCCAAGAGTCATGGAGCCGGAGTTCGTGCCGGAGGCACCTGCTTCAATGACGGCTCCGGTATTCCAAACGGAAGTTCCTTCATTGGTGTGCGAGCCGGAAACAGTCAGCAGGTTGCCGGATTCATAGGCGTTTTCTCCCTTGTTGAAGGAAGAGCCGCCGGAGGCGATTTCCATATCTTGGTACTTGGCCGTGCCTTCGTTGACATGTTCTCCTGCAACCTTGGCGGTTTCCACGCCTAAGGCGTTGAGAACGGCATCCGTCCCCTTGTTGAGGAATTCCCCTGCAATTTCAAAGATGCCTTTATCCGGTTCCTCAGTGTTGCCTAAGGTCATGGTGCCGGAGTTCGTGCCGGAAGCGCCTGTCTGGATGACCGCTCCGGTATCCCAAATCGAAGTTCCTTCGTTGGTGTGGCTTGCACCTGAACTTACGGTCAGCAGATCACCGGACTCATAGGCGTCCTTGCCTTTGTTATAAGAAGAAGCCCCTGCTGCAATGGTCATGTCCTGGTACTTGGCAGTACCTTCATTGACCAGTGCGCCTTTGACCTCGGTAAGTTCCACCGGGGAGGCGTCCAGAACCGAGCCGGTTCCTTTGTTAGTAAAGCCTCCGGCTCCGACTTCAAAGCTCGGAGCAGCGCCGTCTTTGGCGTCCAGCGAAAGTTTGCCTTCATTGGAAACTGACCCTGCGCCGGTAAGAGAGTTGGTATGCAGGATGGCGTTGGAGGCAACGTTGACCGCACCGTTGTTGACTATCGTCCAATCGGCAAATTCTCCGTTCTTGGCGTTTAATGTGCCGGCTTCCGTAATTTCAGACGAATTGATCCAGCCCACAGTGGCCGTTGTTCCGCCCTGAGAGCCGAAGGTAAACGTACCGTCATTGATGTTGACGGATCCGCCGTCCATGCTGTCTTTCAGAAGCTTATTGGCGTCATCGGCAAAGGAGCTCTCCGGAATTGCCGATACTGCGTTTCCGACCAGGACAAGCTCTTTGCCGCCTTCAATGGTGACATTGTCAGCGTGCGCGATGTCTTTGAAGCCCATGCTGATGTTGATGCTGTTGGTCGTTGTCGGGTCTTCTGCTGTGCCGCCGACAATCAAGCCTTTGACGGTTTGGCTTTCGTCAGTGTCCTTGTTGTACTCATCGGCAAACTCGTTGTGCAGAGTCGTCGTGTTAAGCACGATGCCCGGGTTGAGAACAACGTCCAGCCCTTCGGCTTCCAAGTTATTGGCAGTGGTAATCGTAAAGGGCGCAGCCATCTGACCCAAGAAGTTGACCGTAAGCGAGGCGGCGTTTTCAAAAGCTTGGACGAGCTTATCGGTGACGCTTACGATCAGAGAGGCGCTGAAGTAATCATCGTCCAAGGCCAGATTGCCGCTTTCAACGTTAAGTCCGGTCTGGATTTCGTCTTTGACCGCTCCGACGGTTGTCGCAGTCAGAACATTGGTCGGCAGCTGTACCGTTCCGGTCTCGGGATTTTCCGCATCGATCCTCAGGGCTTCTGTCGTCACAGACTCAAAAATCTGATCGGCTGAAGTCTGAAGCACGCCGCCTTTGATGTTGATTGAGTCTGCGGTTGTGCCGTCAAGGTCAAGGGTTTCAACGTCCAGGACACCGCCCGCCATAATGTTAACCGTGGTGTCGCTCGTAACGGTTCCGGCGATGACCTGAGTCAGACTGTCTTTGTAGTGCGACTTGTTTTCAACCGTGTCTTCATTGTCAATGGCCGGCGTTGAATTGGCTCCGGAAATATTGACGACGTTTTTGCCCAGCAGTCCGGTGACATTGCCTTCGGAGTCTTTGACGTTGGAAGCATCCAATACTCCGCCCATGATATTCAGTGTGGAGTTGTTGAACCATCCTTTGTCTGCACTGAAAGTGCCGCCCGTCTGGTTGTAGGTCATGCCTTCAGCGGAGAAGTCTCCGACACGGATTGCTCCTCCGTCGGCATTGATCACAGATCCTTCATTGGCAGTGAGTTTGCCGAACTCGGCGGTCTTATCCGTATTGGTAAACGTCCCTGAGAGGTCTGCATCGGCAAGCGTCAGAGCATTGCTGTTGGAAAGCGTACCGGTAATAGTTGTCTTTCCGTTTTCGGCTTTCAGTGTTCCGCGGTTATCCGCATTGCCTGCAATCACTAAATCAGCATCCGCCGTCAGCGTGCCGGTATTGGAGAAGACATCGTTAAGCGTGAGCAGTCCGGATGCTGTCAATTCTCCTGCGTTTGTGCCGCCGTTAACCAGGGCCTCAGCCAGAGTCAGCACGCCTCCGGTCTGATTATCCAGTGCGGTGATTTCCGCTTTGCCGGTGGAAGTCACAGAACCGGAATTGGTTAATCCGGTCGTGACTTTAAGCTCAGCGGTTTGGATTGAACCCGTGTTGGAAACGCTCTGAGAAGCCAGGCCGGTTCCGGCGGTGATTGTCCCGGTGTTATTGATGCTGTCAGCGTTTACCGTTGTTCCGGCAGAAATCGCGCTGCTGTTTTCAATTGAACCTGCGGAAACAGACTTGTCGGTCGTAATCGAACCGGTGTTCGTGAGTTTTTCAGCTACCGTCAGGTCCGCAAATTCCAATTTGCCCGCATTGGCAAGTTCCTTGAAATTACCTGTATCCGCATCAATACTGCCGTCTGCTGCGACAGAGGCAACAGTTGCCTCAGTTGTTCCTACGGTACCTCCTTCGATCACGCCTTTGAGCAGTGTGAGGTTGGTAAGCTCCAGAACCGCTTCGTTCTTAACTGCAACATCATCGGCGGAAGCCATATTGATGGTTGTCGTTCCGGAATCTTTGAAGATGCCGGTGACTGCATTGACCACTTGTCCGGCGGTAACGGTAAGACCGTTGAGGACGGCTTCTCCGATATTGGAGAACGTGCCTCCGGCAACACTTATTGTCTTGGTGCTTTCGACTTTGCCGGTGTTGTCCAAAGAGCCGTTCTCTGCCAGAGTAATGGCTTGAGTTCCTTCGGCTTTAAGATTTCCGGCATTTTCAACTGTGCCTGCAATCTCTGTTGCGCTGTTTACGCCAAGCAGCGTAAGGACTGCATTCTTGGCGTTGGTTATGACAGAACCGGTCTCTGCAATCAGTGCGTCTATATCGGCGGTGAGATTGTTGATGAAGTTGCCGGCCTCTGAGTTCTCTACAGAACTATCCTTGGCCGCCACGGTTAAAGCGCTGCCTGTAAGGGTGCCGTCATTGACGAGATCTCCTGCGACAGTGGTGCCGTTTTCAACGGTGAGGGTACCTTTGTTGGTGAGCGCTCCCCTTATGGCATAAGTGCCTGAATCTCCCGAAAGGGCATTGCCCGCAATGGTCAGAGTCCCGACCGTCATGGAGGCGGTCTGCTCCGCTGCTCCCGCCTTGCCGTTGATGCTGCCGGATTCTCTGAGGATCAGACTTTCAAAAGAGGCTTTGCCTTCGTTTTTGAGCTGACCGCTGAAATCAGCCGCTCCGACCGTCATGACGTTTCGGTTGGTGATCTGATTGAGATTGTTAACTGAAGCAATGGAATCGGCTTGGAATACGCCGTCATTTAAAAGCGTGCTTCCGTCAACGGCGGTGTAAGAGCCGACATTTAACTGTGCGGTGCGGTCGGTATCACTTCCGATGACAATGCCGGCGCTTTCTGCTCCGTATCCGCCCGAGCCGTTGTTAAGCGTATCAATGTCAAACACACCGTTTTTGACGATGAGCTGTCCTCCGGCTCCTCCGTAAGTCTTCTTTGAGGGCAGTACTCCGATATTGATTTCTGCGAGATGTCCTCTGGTGGCTGCTTCCGTTCCGTAGGAACCCAACGTCAGTTTGCTCGGAACTGCCGTGTCGCCTGTTGTATCGTTTCCGCCGACAAAGATCGCTCCGTCAGCTAATTCAATGCTTGCAATGTTCGGGTTGGCTTCTGTTTTGCCGACCAATACCAAGTGTTTGCCGGAGTTGACATAAACACCGTCCGTGACTCCTTGAATCTGCATGAAGCCCATGCTGGATTCAAGCACATTGGAGACGACTGAAGAGTCAGGAACAATGCGGCTTGAGTCGGAACCGATGATAAGCGCTGTGGCTCCTGTATTGGCCGTACTTTCGTTGGTCAGGGTTTCATTGGCAAAGGTGGCGAAAGCTGCTCTTCCGTCCGGAAGTTTGGCGGAAATGCTGTTGGCCAGATCCACATTGAAGTGTTCTGCGGCTTTGCCGTTGAAGGCAACTTCCAGCTCTCCTCTGTGATCAGAGGGGACGTCGCCTATAGCAGCAAGTTTGGCAACGGCGTCTGAAGCAAGCGCTGCGGAGTAACTGGCGTCGTCAAAGGCTACCGTGCCCCAGGCAAATTCAATGCCCTGAGCCACAGAATCAATCACACTGCCCACGCCGGTCACAATCTGAGGATTGCTGATGACTTCAACTCGGTCCTCAGGGCTTACCGCATCCAGATTCAGTGTGCTGTAGTCCAGATCATTGAATACCTGATTCAATGTGGTGGAAAGTCTTCCGCCCACCAGATGAGTGGTTTTGTCTCCGGTCATCGCAATGGTTTCCGCTCTGAGCGTTGAGCCTTTGTTGATGTAGACCTCGGAAGAGCTGTCCAGAGTACCTACGGTGAGCGTCGCATTGCTGTTGGCGCCTGACCCGGTTCCGAGGTTGTAGGTGTTGCCTTCTCCCAGAACATCATGCTCCATTGTTCCGCCCGTAAGGTTAACGGTGGAGTTGGAGAACCAGCCGGAGTCCGCAGTTAAGGTTCCAGCCGTCTGAGCGTAGGTGATGTTGTCTGCACTGAGAGTGCCTACAGCAATCGTGCCGGAATTGGTGAAGGTGTCGTTTCCGAGTCCAGCTCTTTGGAACACGACGGTTCCGTCTCCGTCAATGGTTCCGGCGTTAGTGAGGCTGCCTCCGAAAGTAAAGACTCCGGCATTGTGGATGACGCCTGTGTTGGTAATGCCCAGACCGTCTCCGTCAACGAAGACAGAAGAGACGCCGCCGTAGCTTAAAGCACCGTCTGCATTGATGAATGTTCCGGCAATAGTGCCCGTGCCGTAGTAGCCTGTTCCGTTGTTGGTCTTGGTGCCGCCCTCAGACAGCGTCAGTGTCTTAAGCTGTTCAACGGCCCGGGTATTGGCTCCTGGTGCTTTTCTTAAGCTGAAAGCGGATGCGGAAATCTGCTGAGCCGGATCTCCGTTGATGAAGTAGCCTCCGTCGCTGATGGTCAGAGAATCCGCAGTCAGCGTTCCGTTATTGGAAACGGTGCCGCCGTCCAGAACAATGAGTGCGGAGTCGTCCCCGGTAAAGATGGCTTCGGCTCCGCTGGCGTTAGCCAGCAGTCCCGAGACCTGGGTTTTACCGGTGGCGATAAGTTTATAGGTGTTGCCTATTGTGCCTTTTTCTCCGTCGCCTCTGCTGCCGATGGTGGTGCTAAACAGCCTGATTTCACCCGGATTTTCCAATGTGCCGTAAACGGTGGAATTATCCAGGGCTTCCATATAGCCCAAGTTTCTCAGAGTACCGTTGACGTTAATCGTGTTGGCGTAAAGGTTTGCTCCTTCGCTGTTTTGCAGTACGCCGTCAATGCTGACCGTGCCGACAAGAGTGGCGTTCTTGTTGTTGGTCAGGCGGCCTCCGAGTGTTGTTTCTCCCTCTACGGTTAACTTGCTGTTGTTGGTAAAAGATGCGTTGTTGTAGCCGCTTAATGCTCCGATAACGGTTTCCCCGTTATTTTCAAAGGAAGCACTGTTGGTCAGAGCAACCGTATCCGCACTGAAGAGCGCATCTTTGGCTACGGTTGTGGTGCCGTTGTCTGATGAATGGCTTTTGACTTTGTAGTCGCCGGCTGCTATTTGGAGTGCGCCTCCGTTAGAAAGATTAACCTGTACGGCTTCGCCTTGGTAGGAAGCGCTGTCAGTGAGCCCCAGGCTGCCGAGGATGAGTTTGGCTCCCTCACTGACAACGGAGATGAGTTTGTCGGCCAGAGTAAATCTTGTTCCGGTACCGTCGGATTTCGCTCCGATGAGGGTGAGTTCTTTACCGTCCTGAATCGTTGTGGTCGCCGCTTTGCTGATGCCGGTAAAGCCTGTGCTGTATTTCAGGCCGGAGTCTCCTACAACGACTGCGCTGCTTTCTCCGTCCAGCGGTTTGTCAACGTAGATGACATCGCGGAGGCTTTCTTCGTTGTCATAGAGCTCGTTGACCTTGGCAACGGTGAGAGTGTCGTTTTCCGAGACGCCGTTGATGTAGCCCCGGAATTCAATATCGATGGAGTCCCCGAATGCCGCATGGAATGCTTTGGTGAGATCGTCCTTCTGAGTTTCCGTGATATTGGCATTGGCAACAATGAGTTTGCCTGCTGTGAACTGAATGCGGCTGACGATTTCGTCCAAGACCTTCTGATTTTCCGGGTTGTATTTCCTGAAAAATTCCGTGACTTCGTTTCTGACGGTCTGAGGCACGGCTGCGTTCAGACTGATGACATTCAGACTGTCTGCGCCTGAGTCTTCCACGGAGAAGAGTTTTTCTTGGTCGGCCTGAAGCGTTCCGGAGGAGACGATCTTTCCGTTTTCTGAGAAGGCAAATTCATTTAGTCTCAGAGTGCCTGAGTTGTTGATTTGTCCGCTTGTGGTGAGATTGTCTACCGAGAAATCTCCTGCGGTCAGATTCAGAGTACCGGTATTGCTGAGAAGCGTCAGGATGTTTGCACTTGTGCCTGAGTTGGCGATGGTGCTTGTTCCGCGGTTATAGAGCTCGGAAGAGGCAAAGGAAGCGTTGTCGGCGGTGAATACAGCTCCCGCGTCCACGGTTGTTTTACCGCTTGAAGAGGAGAGGTCAAGGACTCTGTAGTCTCCTGCTGCAATCTGAAGGGCGCCTCCGTTTGAAAGGGCGACTTGAGAGGCTTGTCCGAGATAAGATGCGCTGTTTTGCAGTCCGAGACTGCCTAAAATCAGCTTGGAGCCTTCGCCTATGGTGCTGATGATGTTGGAAGCCAGATTAAAGCGGGTTCCGCTTCCGTCGTTTTGGGTTCCGATAAGGGTAAGTTCTTTGCCGTCCTGGATGGTGGTTGAAGAGGCGTCATTCAGACCCATGAAACCGGTGTTGTTTCTCAGGCCGGAATTGCCCACTAAGACACTTGTTCCCTGAGCTTCCAAGTTGCGGTCAAGATAAATGACTCCCTGAAGCTCGGACACATTGTCGTAGAGTTCGTTGACCTTAGAAACCGTCAGAATGTCATCATGTGAAATGCCGCTTATCGTGCCCTGGAACTCAAGGGTCGCTGCGCTTCCAAACTTCGATTTAAACGCATTGACCAAATCATCAGCCTGGGTCTGAGTGATATTCACCCCTGTGATAATGACTGTTCCTCCGGAGAAACTGGCGTGGTTGATCAGGTCTTGCGCAACGGTTCCGGCGACATATTTCTGGAAGAAATCACTGAGACTGGTTTTGACTTCCTGAGGAACGGTTGAATTCAGGCTGACATAGTGAAGATCCTGCTGACCGGTTGTACCTAAGGAATCAAAGATGTTGTAGACATTGTTGGTCTGCAATGTTCCGGAGCTCGTTAAACGGCTGTTGGACGCAAGCGTAAATCCGTTTTGGAAGTTAACAGAACCTGTGTTGTTTAGGTTTCCGCTGATGGTATACGCATTGGCTTCTGTCCAGCTGCCTTTGTTGTTTAGAGTTCCGGAGCTTGAGAGATTGCCTCTGCTGGTAACGGTACCGGTCAGGTTCAAGGTGCCGGTGTTGGATAGCGAGCCGTACAAATTGGCATTGCCAATGGTGAGGTTGCCGGTATTGGTTGAAGCTCCGTTGGACTGATTGAAGTTGGTTACCGTCAGCGTGCCGGCATTGGACAGCGTACCGTTGGATTTGTTGAGCGTACCTATGCCATAAGAGCCGGCAGAAACTACTACGGAGCCTCCTACCTGCGTCAAAGTTGACAAATTCCCAATGGCTCCGCCCGCTAAATTGAGGGTTTGTCCGACTGAGAATTTTCCGGAATCTGCGCCGACCGTCAGTAAGTCGTTATTGCTGAGGGTTCCGCCACTGACCGTTAACGTTCCGTTGATGTGAAAGTCGTTTGTTGAGCCTTGCTGGAAGTACCCTGATGCCTGAGTAACATTGTTGAATGTTCCATTTAAAGCATTCGGAGAATCGAAAATGAATGTCCCATTGTTAACGAGATTGTTAATGGAGAACGAACCGTAGGTCTTTTTTGCGGCGTCTCCTCCATAAGAGATAAGCCGTCCGTAGTTATACACGGTTCCTCCAACCGACAGACTTGCGTGGATGGTTGGGTCGTTTCCGCTTCCTCCGTTGCTGATCAAAGAAAGCTCAGAATCACCGGATATGTTTAAATCTCCGGAAACGTTCAGAGCGCTGTAAATATTTCCGCCCTCGTCTCCGTTATGAGCAATGTGCACCCAGGAATTGTCTGTAATATTGAAATTCCCGTTTACCGTCAGGGTGTTGCTCAACGAACTGAAAAAACCGGCTCCGATGGAGACACAAAGGAAGGACCTTCTGAAGTCTCCGTCCCTGCCTAAATTCCAGGTTAAATTCCCGTTGATAACATGGCTGTCGGCAAGTGCCGGGCCGCGTCCCTGAAAATCAAAGCGAGAATCCTTTCCGACGACATCGCCATTGATTGTGACTAAAGCCAAAGCGGGAATATGTGCTGTCAGAAGCAGAGAGCCGGCAATCAATGCTGCTTTGCCGTTACGCCGACAGGCAGAAGTCAGAGCCTTAAAGACTGCGGCGGTAACAATCGACAGGCTTTTACCGACAGGATGTCTTGATTTAAGGGTTCTGCGGCCTGAGGTCAGACCTCCGGACACCTTGGAGCCGGAACCGGCAGTCTGGGCCGCTCCGGTTACGCTTTCATTGACGACAACGTAGGAACGCCGTACCGCATTCCAGATGGTCTTGAATATTTTGTTCATAACGCGTTTTGATCAAAAAATCTGGCAGGACTTCTGTGCGACCCGTTACGAACGTTCGATGGAAAGACAAACTCTCACCGCTCTTTCCAGGCGGGCTGATTATCAGCTGTTCATATTGCTTCCTTGTTCAATTCGAAAATCGTCATTTTCGAGTTGTTTTTGAAAGAATGCCGTTCTTTCCTTCGGGGCAGGACTTAAAATCAGGGTGTCCGGGACGGTTAATGTGTCCTGCCAAGAACATTAACCAACCTCTTATCGGAGGAGGGTCGCTGTGCCGGACGTAAAACTTTTACTTCATCATGAATTTCCTAAAATGCCGGTAATCCATGAATTCATCATTGGTTTCCTTCTTTGCTTTGGCTTTGAGACGCTCGTAAGACTGACAGGTCTCTGACCATTGCAGTTTGCCGTCTTTGTTAAAGTCATAAGGGTCGGAAACTTCGTTTTTAGTAAGAGGCAGGAAGTCCTCAAAACTTTCATGAGCTTTGAGCCAGCTTCCAAGCCTTTGTTTCTCACGGCTTCTCCAAAGAGAATGCCAGCGTTGTTTATCCCATCTTTCAGAACCGGAGCAGAGTCCTCTGAAAGGCCGTTTTCTATGTGACCGAGACATAGTTTTTCTCCATAAGCTGATGTACCTACGGCATGGCGGTCTCCTTTGAATAGTTTCAAATTCAATATTTTCGAAAACACTTGATTTGACTCTCGGAAAAGAAAGTCAGAGCAAGGGTTCTTGAGAAGATTGAGACGGATCAGGAGACAAAATATAATTTCAGTTATATTCAAAATCTTCTTTACGGAGGCAATAATGGCAACATTGACTTTTCGAAAAGTCGGCGGTTCCGTCATGGCAACCTTTCCGCCCATCGTGCTGGACTTTTTGAACGTAAAAGCCGGTGACAGCGCCGAATATCTGATTGAAGGGGACAAAATCGTCATCCATCCGAAAACAGAGGAAACGAAAAAGTTTCCGATCCGGAGATATTCGCTGGAAAAACTGATCGCCGAACAAAAACTCATCCAAAAAGAACTGGATAAAGACAACGACTGGGTACTTGAAGGGCCTCGCGGAGATGAAGTTTTATGAGAAAGATTTTCAACCGGGGCGACATCATTGTTGTCGATTTTGATCCGGCTCTCGGGCAGGAACAGCAGGGACGCAGACCTGCATTGGTCATTACTCCGCATGAAGTCAACAAACTGTCCAACATTGTGATGATTGCGGCCATTACCAACGGAGGCAATTTTGCCCGCAATATGGGGTTCACCGTCAACCTGACGGGACTGGGTTTGGAAACCACAGGAGTTGTCCGCTGCGACCAGGTTCGTTCCATTGACGTTGTTCAGAGAAATGCGTCCTTCAAAGAACACGCTCCTGATGAACTGTGCAGTGAAGTTTTGGGAAAACTTGCTGCGATGTTGGGAATATGATTGATTCATTCTGCTCTTCAATAGTCTTATTCCAAAATCCTCTCCCGACGGCTAAACCTTGATTCAGGAGGATTGTTCACCAGTGCGCCGCCGGGAAAGGAAAACCTTTACTTACTGTTTGGTTGCCTCTTGAGCTTCTTTCACCTTGGCTTTCGGAGTCAATGTGAAGGACTGCACGTCGTAGGCTGAGACTTCGCTCACACGAATTCCGATGAGTCTCTTGCCTTCAAAGACAACCGCTTTGTTCTGGGCATCCGGATTCGTGAGGTTCTTTGTCAGCAGTTCAATCTGAGGAGTGACTTTGTTGCTTTCAGCAACGTCGAAATCCACTGTGATGGTCTGACCGGATTTGAGATAGACGGTTAAACGCTGTAAGTTCTTTTGTTCCATTTTTGTCTCCTTATAAAAAAGTTAATAGAAAAAGCCTTTATCCGAAAAACACACTGTCCTTGGAGTTGCAGTGTGTGCGGTCTGCCCCCGGCAGACCAACCTCTTTAGGGAAAAGAAATGAATATATGGATAAAGGCTGTAAATCATTACGCGGCTCCTGTCTGAGCAACTATCCAGTTCTGAAGGACACCCAAATCTTCAGAACGCTTTTTGTAGGTGCGGCCTTGTTTCTTTACTTTTGCCTCATAAGTAAAGATTTCTTTAAGACCTTTTAAACCCTGAACTTTCCGTTCGGATACCACGGAAATTTCAGCGTTCTTGATTTCTTTGTCGTTGAGTCTCATCAGATCACTCCTTTCATCAAGGCACGAATAAATTCACTTTGCGGAGAACCAGTTAAGTATTTGTCTGTTCCGAAATAAACCTCTTTCCCGCTTTCTTTAATCTCTCTTAACGCCCGGATAATTTCATTGCTTCTTTCTAATTCAGCCTGTGTAATTCCTTCGTCAAGGTGAATGAAAACAATCTTGTACTGAGATTGGGAAACGGCTTTAAGCGTTTCTAGGAAAAATCTTCCTCTTTCGGATGGATTTTCAGTTATGTCGTCCCGATTCTTCAGCTGGACGATAAACAAAGGAAAACAATGCGGATTTTCAAGAGACTGAAAATATATTTCCTCGGGTGTATATGCTGGAAGAACGTAGGCTCCGAATTCAATCTGAGCCATCCTCAGAGGATAGTGTTCAGCTGCCAGAGTCGGATGTTCCTGGCAGAGCCATAAGATTTCTTTGTCTGAATGTTCAGAGATTTCCAAGAATCTGTAGGCAACAGCATAGCGATTTCCTATCAGCACCCTTTCTTGCTCTGAAAAGGTTTCGCCGTTGGCAATTTGCTCAACCGTTGTCAGCAGCATTCTTTCCCTGAGAAGTTTTCGGAAATTCTGCGAAAGACTTTCGATTTCTTTGTCGTTGAGTCTCATAGAGTTTTCTCCTGAGCAGATTGTTCGGATAAATCTTTGAGCTGGCAGTGCAGATGTCTTATTGCGAATTCAAGACCTCCAAGGTATCCTCTTAGGGAATCTGAAATTTCTACGTTCTTAGGATCATCTTTTTGAAATCTTTGACCGTTCCTTCCGATATCCAATAATTCTTTAGCAATGTGATAAATCTTTGAACCGCATTCTCTGAGACGATTTGCAAATCTTATGCTGTTGGACTCAGTTGCCGGAGCGCCTTGTGAAAGGAGACAGAAGGTTTTACTGCCACTTCTTTCCAACCAGTCACCGTCTTCGATGTACTGCCGGAACCAGTCAAGAAAACTGCGCAGGTGTCTGTACTCAGTTTCCAGTTCATGAATAACCGAGGCCAAAACACTCGGAGAACTGTATAGGTTTTCGTTTCTGACGAAGTCACTGATAGTACGCAGGTTAGACCCAATACCTTGTAGCAGGTCAAAATTCGTTTGGCAAGTGTAAGGATCGTGGTCAATACGAAAACACCGATCGGAACGGCTGAAGATTGTTATTTCCTTATTGGAAATAATCCCAAGGTGTTTTCCTATGATTTGAAGAGCCGTTGAGAAAAACTCCTGTTCTTCGAATTCCATAATCGAAGTCTGGTTCCAGTAGTTTTTTTCGAATGCTTCTTCAATAATTTCGAGAACGGTTGTTAAAAAATCTTCGGGGCCGCAGGCATAGATAATAGAGGTACTGTAATAGTCTTTTGTTTCAGGCGGATTCTTTTCCAGACTTTCTATTGTTTTTCGGCACAACTCGACAAAGAGATGCAGCTGAGCCCAAGAAGGAGCTTCATCATCTTCAATTGATGCACGAAGTTCCTCAAAGCCCGCCTTCAAATATCGGTTGCTGAGGCTAGAAATCAATTTTTTACTATCGTCGTTCATTTTCGTTGTCTCTTGCTGTTTATCCTGCTCAAACCTCTTGTTCTGCCTGCTTTTTCTCTTATCGGGGTGCTCCTAAGGAGGGGTACAATATCCGGTGAGTAATGCGCATTCTTTTGCACAGAACGCATTGCTCACTTTTAATCAATTTCTTTAACAACACCCTCCCTAGGAGCATGAAACTTTCCATTTTCAGTCAGTCCGGCTTCAGCAGCAGATTTCCGCAGGCGTTGGTAATCTGCTTAAATTTTTGAACCATCAGCTTGGAGGGCTGGTATTCCTCCGGGTAGTTCTTTAAAGGCGGCAGTGCCGATACATAAGCCCGTACCTCAGGAGACTCATTAATGTGGAGCAGTTCATGGATACATGCGTCGTTTGCCTTCTGCGATTCGGCAGAATTGCTCTTAAGTTCGATTTCGGCTTCAATGCTTCGAATTCGGGTTAACTCAATCAGCAGTTTTGACTCGGTTTCAATGATTTCTCCGATGAGCTGATCGGCTTTTTTGATGCTCCGGCTGCGTTCCTGATGCAGAGCGGCCAGTTTTTTGAATTCTTCCGACTCCATAGCCTCTTTTGTGATCTGAGTTCTTTCAGTCATCATTGGTTCCTTTTGTTTTTTCAAACAAAGTGAATTTTCTTCAGTCCGGTGCATATGTGAGCAATCACGCCTTGCTTTTCCGATTTCCGCAAACACCGGAACTCTTCAAGCGTCTGTCTGTGCTTGTTTTCTTCCTTGTTCAGTGCTGAAGAAAGAGATTTCAGCACATCATCCAAGGATTGAAGATTTTGAGTTTGGAAGAGCAGATGGGAGAAATTACGAATCAGAGGGAGCGGATTTCCGAGCTTTCCTGTTTTGTCTGCTTCGGAGAAGCCGACCAAAAGAGCCTCGAACAGAGCTTTGGCCCAATCGCTCCAAAACTTCTCTTCTTTGTCCTGCGAAACAAAAAGTTTCTCGGAAATATTTTTGGCAAGTTCCTCTCTTTTGTCTTCAGTTAAAGTTTCCGAATCAATGCCGGCAAAGAAACGCAGCAGTCCTCCTGCGGCTTCAAGCTGATCCTTTAACTCGGAAACCAGTTCCTTTTGTTTTGTCAGCTCTGCTTTATGAGTGTTGTCGGCCAGAACTTTGTTGACCGCCTTTTCAAAGGCTTTTTCAAATTTCTGCTGTTTCATTATTGTTCTCCTGATTGTTCTTTCTGAGTTTCCGGCTGCGGGCAGCCGATTCTCAGAAACACAAAGTCATCGATGTGTTTGATTGTTCCTGCTTCAATCGCCTGTGCGAGCGGTGCGGCAATGATCTCTTTGGCCTTTGCGCTCCAAATCAGATTCATCGTGTCGCAGAAGTAATGATTCGGTCTTAGGCTGCAAAGCAGCATATGAAGCCGGATTTTCCATGAGCGTCTTCCTGAAGAAGGCGTACTTCTTTTGTCCAGAATCGTGAAGTATTCCGGTTCTTGGTTTTCATTCAAGTAGCAGAACTTGTGGGTAGTCAGACGTTCTATCGTTTTCTTAAGTTCCGAGTACGGAACGCTTATAAAAGAGCTTCCTGTCTGATAGACGTTGTTGGATATCCACAGGGAGTCTTCGTTTGATTCTCTTCCTTCTTTGGCCAGTGTGAAAAGCAGACCTCTTTCAAGTTCGGTCAAACCGCCCGGAATGATGGATGCATGGTCGGCGATTTGGCGTGGTTCCATGGCGGAACTGACGATTTTCCATTCCTCATTGCGCCAGTCCTCCAGGTCTTTGCAGAGTTTTTGGGCTTCTGCCTTTTGTTCCGGAGTTCTCTGATCGTTAATGCGTCTTCTCAAATCAAAGAGTTTGTCGTTTAACTCACGGATAAAGCTTGTCTGCCAGCGCTGAGTTGAGACGTTTAGGCATACTGCCAGGCAGAGCATCAGAATGCAGAAGTTGTTTGCTAATTCCATGATGCCTCCTTAACAGCAGCTTGTTCTGCGCTGTTTGTGTTTTCTTCTTGTCTGTTCTGGTTATTCAAGTTCGGCAGCTCAATTCTTAAAAGGTCAAAGTCGTCAATGTGTCTGATTTGTCCTGATCGGTATGCTTTTAAAAGCGGTTTCAGCAGAATGTTTTGAGCTTTGCGGGTAAATACCGGTCTTATCATGCCGCAGTCATCGGAATCAGACCAAAACCAACTGATTAACCGCTGCCATTTGCTTCTGGTTGTTCTTAGGGCTGATGAGGGAACTGACGCATCTTCCAATATTTCGATGTACTCCGGTTCGTTGTTCTCTACATACCAATAGACTGTTTTTTGCAGTTTTTCCAGCACATCCTGCATTTCTGAGCGGGAGATACGGCAGTATGTCAGGCCGGTAAAGTAGCGGTCGTTCGGTATGCGGCAGCTGTTGAATTGTTCAGTATCAGAGTTATCGGTAAAGCGTACGACTTCCAGAAGGATGCCTTTTTCTGCGTCCGTTAAGGAAGAACAGATATGTAAAGCATGTCCCGAAGCACGATGTCCGCAGAAACTTTTCTCATCCATTTGTTTGGATTCATTCCGGCTCTGTTTTTCTGCCATTGCCTGGATGCTTCTTGCCAGTGCCTTCTGCGCCGCAGTTCGGTTTTCGTTAATCCTGCACCTTAAATCCGCTACTTTGTCGCTGAGTACCTTGTTTGAATTCTTTAATGTTCGAACCGATGCTGTCAGGAAAAGCAGAGCAACAGCTGTAACAAGGGTCACTGCACAAAGACTGATAATGCAAATGTTTATTAGGTCCATGACTCCTCCTTAACAGCAGTGAGACCCGTAGGGGCAGTCGTGGTAGCGATCGAAAAGCTGAAAATTCCCACTAAAAATCCGGAAAAACTCAGGTTGTACGAGTAATCGTCTCTGTTGCCAAAGACAACGGACCAAAAGATCCATAGCCCGGCAATGAAGAGGAGTATCCCGAAAATTGTGATTGCAGCATCCATATCACCTACTTCCCTGATTTTTGGGTTGAACCTTCAATGCCGGGCTGAGTTTTAAGGTTTTCTTTAAGAAACCGTTCTGTGAGTTCCAGGGCGCTTTCAGCAACACCTTGTATTCGCTGATTGTTTACGATTGCCGGAAGAATCTTCATAGCAGCTAAGGTTTTGGAACTCGGAGTAAAGACCCAGGCGGTAAAAGAACCCAGACTAAGCAAAAGAACAAATAAGAAAAGTCCCACGGAGCCTTGATCGCTGACTAAAAAGAGCAATAAGCCAAAAAACAGGGCCGTTATGATTAAGCCAAACGATATTTTGTCCATTGCGCCGATCCAAAAAATATCGGAAGCTGTGATTTCAATCATGACGATTCCTTTCAATTAAGCGGCATTACCAATGCACCCTCTGGATCACTCATACAAGAAATCCCCAACAGACAGAGACTCAGAAAAATGAACGGGACCAAGAAGCAAACCAGAAGTAAGAGAGCATCAATCCAAAGACCTCTTTTGGGCAAAGTCGTAAAGAGGTATCCCATGCAAACGGCTATGCCTATTGTTACGGCAAGTGAAAGATAAAAAAGTACTGAGGTCATGCCGGACTCCTACCAATGCACTCTTGTCCAGTTCTTGCCGTTGATGAATACGTCAATGGCGCGTCTGGACTGATACTTCTGCCAGGTCACTTTTTCATAGACTCTGACCGGACGGTAGCAGGTGGTTGCGTATGAGCTGTCGCCGGAATCCTGATAGCACGTATAGGCTTCATAGGCTGTGCCCTGGAAGCCCTTGACGCAGGCTTTGGTTCCTCCCCAGTAGCCGGGGGAGTCTTCGGTTGCTTTGAACCAGTGTTCGCCTCCCCAGTTGTAGCTACTTGAACGCTTTCTTAAGAAAAGCGTTCCTCTTCTGTCGGTTTTGACAAAGTTTGTGTCGTTCAGTGACCCTTCGGCGATGTAGCCTTGGGGCGCATCTTCCATGCCGGTAATCGAACAGGGGTCAAAGCCGTCATTGAGCTGGCTTGCGTAATTGCCGTCTCCGGCCATGGGACAGGACGGGAATTTGCAGGGGTGTCTCCAGGATAAGCAGTCAAAGAGTTTGTCAATGGGAGGCTTACATTCGCTGACTGCTCTGGGGCCGTTCGGATTCGCCAGGCAGAGCAGCACTTCGCAGCCCCAGCGGTCGTCTCCGGTTAAAAGCTCGATTTTCGGAAGTCCGGGAATCGCAGAGTAGTTCAGTTCTTCAGCGGTGCTTTGAAAACCGATGCTCAGTAAGACGGCACTGAATGCAGAGGCCGTCAGGAGAGTTTTAAGTCTTGAATTTTGATTGTTCTTCAAGTTCAGAACCTCAGAAATGCCATTGCCAAACTCGGTAAAACGAACGCTATACAAAGATAAAAGAGGGTAAGAATCAGAATATTTTTTAGATCCGACGGGAGCAGAATCGATAAAGGTGGTTCCCGGAGGAATTTTGGAAATTTCGTTTTTTTCAGCAGTGCCCAAATCAGATGAAAATTCAGAACCACAAGCATATGCAGCGTCCCTAACAGGAGGCTGTTTGGTGTAAGTTCCTTCCAAAAATTGATTGTGCCAATATCTATAGACAACTGTTGAAAGAATTCGTGCATTTTCGATCAATCCTATTTCACGAATTTCATTGGGGAGATCAGCGTTCAGATCCCTTTCAAACATAACCCAGCAACAAACGAAAAAGAAAACGAATGCAGTCAGGACGGCTCCGAACAGATAAAGGAGTGCAATCATAAAAGAACTCCTCTGAAATAGCCGAAATTCCTGGAAACCTTGAGCCTCCGAGGGGAAGAATAGAATTTGGTTTGCACACTCAAATTACTAATCAACCCTCGGAGGAAAAAGTGAAGGCTGACACTGTCAATAAATTCATGTCCTGGCCGTCTTTTGGCCTTATTGCACTGATTTTTTGTTGGTATAAAGAACCTGAAATTACTGATTTCTTGTGTACGGCAATGGCCATTTTTTGCGCTTTGTTTTCGGCGCTGACAGTTGCGGAAATGAGGGACGCGAAAAATCAAATCGAGCAAAAAAGTTCTGATCCGGACTCGAACACTTCGGAGAGAATGAATGAGAAACCGGTGAGAAGAATTATCAGGAGAGAGTACAGAGCAAATTCTGTGTCTGTCCATGCTCGGAACCTTCGAATAAAAAAGGGGCGTAGAAAAAAATACGAATAAACAAAAAAACTTAGTAGGGGGACGAGTGCTAAAAAATCCGGTATATAAGCTTTGCAAGCAAGATATAGGTCGCAAGGCAGCAAGTCGTGAAACAGTGAGACAATCCAAGCTATATTCTTTTTGAGCAGAAAAAATAGGAAAGCGGTTAGCAAAATTGACACGGCACCCACCAGAGTCATGGTCTCCTCCCATAAGCATGGCAACTCCTGCTCTCTTGGTTTTGTTTCTTTGTGTGCTGGGTTGATTCATTTTTATATTCCAAGGATTTTTAGTAGCTGCTTTCTAAGACATCAAAGCCTGCTTCGGAGAACCTTTTACCGATGTGCGGGGGAGCTCCGAGGAAAAATTTTCATAGGTCTGCACGGCTGCTGATTTTTCAAGCAGTTGTTTAATCAGTTCGTCCGGGCTGATGCCTCTTGCTTTAGCAACCTGCTCAAGCATCCAGTATTCGACTTCAACATCCAGCCAGACCACATTTTTGGGGCTGAACGCCGTTGAAGCCGGAAAGTCCGGATTCTTCTTTAAGTACTCGCTGCGAAAATAGTTTTCGTTGAGACTTAGCTTTTTAGCTACTTGTTCCGCTCTTAGATAACGTATAGACATAAGATACCTCGTTATCAAGAATTATAGCTTAGCTAAATTTAAATTTGGAAAACGTATAGCTTTATTTATTAGCTATTGCAAAGATATTGTTGTGTGTTTGTTATTGATTTTCCCTGTTAGTAATTTTTTATAGCTGAAAACATGAAAGATCAAGATCAGACAGAAATATTTGATAATCGCCGTAGAAATTTACTTTTCTTAATAGAGCAATACGGCACCTTAACCAAACTGAATGTTGTGTTAGGTCGCTCAAAATCGGATGCTACCCTGAACCAGATAAAAAATGGTGCTACTAATTCTGGAACAGGAAAAGCTAGACAAATGGGAGGAGAAATTGCAAGATCGATCGAGCTGAAATTAAATCTACCAAACGGCTGGATGGATAAACAACATACAGACGAAACTCTTAATGCATTCCAAGTAAAAGAATCAGCTAATTTTTCTAAAGATAGAGATGTTGATAACCAACATGCTGTTAATGCAGGTTTATTTTTTTTAGATAGCTTAAGGAAATTAGGTTTCTTAAATCCCGAAGAGTACGAAAAAATTAAGAATGGAAAACTTACTCCGTATCCTCTGCGAGACAGCTCCTTTAGTTCAATCTGTCCTTCGGGGGGAATTCTTTTGCTTGATGAGTCCGTAACTGCTTTTAGTAAAGAAGGTATTTATCTCATAAGCTTGGAAAACATATTGATGCTGAGAAGGGTCGAAGTTGATCTGAATAAGGGAGGTCTTTTACTAACAGCAGAAAAATCAACTCCACAGCACGTCAGTGACGTTTCAAAAATAAAAATCCATGGAAGAGTAGAAGGAATCCTTACGCGACTTTCTATCTAGGTGTTATTTCAATTGCTTTGCCTGCTGACATAGCAACTTATGCTCAGTTATTTTTTTTAGCTGAGCTATATATATGTTGTTTGAAATTTTATTTTCCTTGTTAAACAACCTGAAATTTTCCTTCTTCAAATTAGAAATCTTTTGGAAAGAACAGTCTTCCTTATTTATTTGAAGAGACTCGATAGAGTTCTTCAACTCTGCTGGCTCCATCGCACAACTCAAATTCGAGAAAACTAATAGAGCAGAGAAAAAACACAGTCTTAGCATAGAGAATCAAACAATTGTTTATAGCTTGTACGATAATTATAGCTAAGCTATAATTTCCTCGTCGGCTAGGCTGATCACTGAACGAGGATCGTCATTCCGCTTTTTCCTCCCGCCGACAATCCTCTCTTCTCAGCGGAATTCAAAACAGGACAGCGGAATGAATAGCCTCAATAGTCAATCAAATCCGACTCCAAACATCAATACCGAGATTTTAACTCTATTGCTTGTTTATTCAGCACTTCTGTTCATTTTTGTTCTGGAGGGTTGTGCTGATGATTCATTCTCCGGCTAAAACTGTTTCTGTGGCTAAGCGTGTTACAGATTCTCAGATAGCGCTTTGCCTAAAGTCTTCTTCAGGAAACCAGACTATGGAAATACATCCTTATTTGGTCGATCCTGTCCGCAGTTTTCTTTGCAACTCAGATCTCTCGCTTCTGGAAAGCGGCATTCTCACCCGGCTGGTGAATTTCTATTTCATGCAGGGCAGACCTTTTTCCTACGGACAGGCGGTAAATCAGATCGGCGCCTTGGAAGATCAGGAATCACTGGACGCTCTTGATCGGGTTCTGGATCTTTTCTTTATTCAGGAAAACGATCTCTACCGTTTTGATTTGTTCGCCTATCCGATAACCTCTGCGGAGAATGCTGATGAGAAATAGGCAAGATAAAGAAAACTCACGGGATCAATTTGATTACCCGTTCTCACGCGATGAGTTTTTTAATGATTTTCTGCGGCTGACTCCCAGACAGCGGGGATTCCTGTTTATTCTCCGAACAGCGTATTTTTTCGGGGAAGCTCCTCTTACCGATCAGGATATTGAGGGGTTGTGCCCGGCTCTGGATATGCGGGAAGCATCGGATTTGAAAGTTGTTTTAGGTAAGTTCTTTGTAAGGCAAGATGATCGCTGGTGCTCTCAGATCGTAGAAGACAAACTTGAAAATGTGCGCTCGGAGCAACAGAGGATCAAAGAACGTTCTCTAAAAGCCAAACAAAAAGCACAGGCAAGATGGAAAACAACATCTGATAAATCTCAGGATTGGGATGCAACAGCAATGCCACAGCATCCAAAAAGTGGTGCCGGAGCAATGCTACAGCATATGCAACAGCATAAAAATGGGGCTGAAACGGATGCTACAGCAATGCCACAGCATGCAAAAAGCGATGCCGCAGCAATGCTACAGCATATGCAGCAGCATAAAAATGAGGTCGAAACCGATGCTACAGCAATGCCACAGCATTTAAAAAGTGATGCCGGAGCAATGCTACAGCATATGCAACAGCATACTGAAAATTCATATCCTCTTGATTTGAAAGGAAAAACGGGATTTGAGGATGCTGAAGGCTCTCGCGTACGTACGCGCGCGCAGCTGATCGGCAGATCTGCTGATGCTGATATAGGTTTAATTAATAAAAATATAAATAAATCGGAATCAGCATCAGAATCAGCTGAAGAAAGTAAAAATTTAAATTCGTGGAATACGCGCGAGACCGATTCGATTTCGGAAGCCGTTCGCTGGCTTTCCGGGCATGGGCTGAACCCGGCAACCGCAGCTTCGTTCGAACGCAAAAACGCGAAAAACGCCGAACGGATGCGGGCTCTGCCGTCGATTGCAGCCTCACTCGGCGCTGAGGCCGAGGAGGTGCTCGAACGTTGCCGGCAGGCCAAAACCGCTGAGGGCGGATCGTTCGAACACGCCGTAAGCTTTGTGCTCACAAGCCTTGAGAGACGCTTTCGGCAGCGTCAGCAGCAAAGCGAAAAATCTCAGAAATCCCCGTCCGCTTCGGCTCCGCTCAAGCGCTTCCGTGACATCGACTACCGGGAGGGAATCGAAAAACTTAACCCGGACGGGACTTTTGTGCTGAAACCAAGATCGGAGAGAATGCCATGAGCGAAAACATCGTCATTCGGGTTCGGGCAATCACCTTCGGTGAACTCATCGAAGAGGCGCTTCAGGCTGAAGATGCAGGGGAAAAGGACCTTTGTCTCAGGCAGTTGTTTTGGCGAAACAGGAAAAGCAATCTGTGGAATGCAGCCGCCGCAAGAACCGATGCCATCGGGTTTGTTTTCGGGAAAATGCTGGGACTTTGCAAAAAGCCAAAAATCAGCGAAAGCATTTCCGCACTCCTGCACTACACGGTTATAGTGCCTAAATCGCTTAAAATCGCTCTCAGTGACACGATCTCATGCGAGGTTGATACATTTATCATCGAAATTTTAAAATCGCTTGTAGGGCCTAAAAACGTCCTTAAAACGCGTTTTGAGGAAAAACCGGATTTTAGGTACTGGGACTTTTGGGTTTTCCCTGAGAAGGACGGTCACTTTGTCGGAGATGATGCCTGTTCTCCGTACAGCCTTGTATGCCTGGAGGAGGACTTCAACGACAAGCTGCTGACGATAGCCCGAGTGTTGGGGTGGGACAAAATCCTTTTGTCGGAAAAAGTACTTTCCGCAGTGGTGATTTCTCAGCCTGAGGAAACGGAGAACTGACATGACTTTTCCTTCCGAACCTGTTAATCGGTCATCCGTAGCTTCGGCTTCCGCAAAGCCTGAAACCGGCGTCAGAGAGTTCACCCCGAGAGAAGCGATTGATGAAAAGCGTTTTGAGGTCGGTTTCTGCGAAAAGCACGGCTATTTTGCCGCCGGCATCAAAGCGTCCAATGCTCCGAGCAGGTGGCTTCCCGGTTGTCCGCGCTGTCTTGCGGAAGCAAAGATCCGGAAACTTTTCGGTCAGAGCATGATCCCCAGGCGTTTTGAGGACAAGCGTTTTTCCAACTATGAAGTTTCCGGAGACGGTCAGAAGTCGGCGCTTGAGAGCTGCCGGATGTTTGTCGAAGAAATCAAAAATGATTGGTTAAGCGGAAGAACATTGGTGCTTACCGGTACTCCGGGAACCGGCAAGACGCATCTTGCCTGTGCGGTGGGGCACGAAGTCATGCGGATGGGACGCACGGTGCTTTTTACCACCGTGACGCGCCTCCTGGAAGACATCAAGGCGGCGTGGAATGAGCGGGAACACTCGGTCAAAAACATTATCGCCCGCTATGTCAGCGTTGATTTGCTGATACTGGATGAAATCGGAGCGTTCCGAGGAATTACCGAGCGGGAAAAGGATTATCTCTTTGAAGTCATCAATGAACGCTATGAGGGACTTAAACCCATGATTGCGGTTTCCAATCTCAGGCTGACTGGGACGGATTCACTTGAAGCGTATCTGGAGGAAAGAAGTTTTGACCGGCTCTGCGAGCAGGCTCGGTTGGTCATCTTCGATTGGGAAAGCTACAGAAGGAGAGCCAAATGACGGGATGGGGAAACTCCGGAATGTTTGGGATTTGTGAAGAAAAAAGCCCGAAGCAGAATGTCTACTCCAGGCTAAAGGCTTACCTCCTAAAAAGAAGTAAGGCTATTTTTTCAACTCAATCAGAAGCCCGTAAGTTTACTCGAAATAATCCGTATGTTGTGGATTGCAGAAACTTTATCTGCGGGAATCTCCTGCCGAGAAGGAAAGCCGTCAGGAACCCCGAAGGGTCCCCTGCATCAGACATCGACGCAGCTGACTGCTACGAAAGCAATCTGTCAGCGACCGCCGAGATGATTAACACGAGCAGCGCCAAAGGCACCGCAGCTTTAACTTTGAAGGTAAAACCTTCTCGGTTTACTTGTGTTAATATCTCTACGGAGACTAGCGAGTTTTTCTTTGATCGCATCGCTATTCCTCCAAAGATCGAACGCGGCTTGACTGTGACCAGCAGTCAGGCCGTCGCCGTTTTCAGCAGTGCCACACCCGTGACACCGGCTGCTGCGTTTCATCCGGGTTGCCCCGGAATTCCCGCAAGAAATCTATACAAAGATCGGCGACGGCCCAACGCTTGCTCCAGCAGGCTTGGGTCCTCCTTCAGAGTGCGAAAAAATCTCAGCTCCCGCATACTCCGGTCGCAGATTGTAGCTCGGGATGCTTTTGTTTTGTCGGGAGAAGCCGCATGAAACAAAGCAATGAAGTCTTCCAAAATTTTTATCTGAGAAGAGTAAAGAAACCGACTCCGATAACCAATCCTCAGACCTTAAAAAGACATCGTATACAACAACAGGAGCATCAGAAGATTATTGAGCAGCTGTGCTCAATGAATTCCGGCGGGAAAAACGAAGTGATTCTGATTCTCTGCGAAGGATTCACTGAAGTTAACTACTTCACCGGTTTGGTTGAAGCCGCCGACGGTAAATCCGCTGTACTGGTAAAGAAGGGAATCAGTGAAGATCCTTTAAGACTTGTCGAAGAAGCAAAGAAGTACCTTTCTCTTAACAGGTCTCACAAGAGAAAAATATCGGAGATATGGGTTGTTTTCGACCGTGATCAACACAACGGCTATAAGGCGGCATTTGAAGCGATCTCGAAATATCCTCAGATTAAAGCAGCTTGGTCAAATCCCTGTTTTGAGTTTTGGTTTCTTCTGCATTACAGGCAGCGTTTAACTGATTTCCGCAGAACGAAACAGGTTTGGAATCATCAGAGTCAGGAATTTGAAGCGCTTTACAGCTGTACAACATGTCCCTCAAAACTGAGGCTCCATATTCCGGACTACAAAGCGGATAAATCGATTTTCCAAAAGCTGCGTTCAAGAACGCTCAGGGCAGTGGAAAAGTCAATATTCAATCAAACAGATCCGAATGAACTGGGTTCTTCTGTTGGTCTTCTAGTTCAGAGACTTTGTGAGTTTCTGAATATTCCGGAGAGCTTTTGGGAGGAAGAATTTACGGAAGCCGGAACTTTGCCCGGATTAGGTTTTGGAGGCTGATGATGGGACTTTCTGTTTTTCTTTTGCTGTCCGGGTTCGCTCTGCTTCTTTGGTCCTGCTGTCTTTTTATGGACGGACTGGATGTGCATTCTTTGTGCCTGCTTGTTCTCGGGCTGTTCCTGGTTTTGATTTCAATGCATCTTGCTTATTCCTAAAGGAGAAATAATGATTAAATTGGCCGTTATGAATCAGAAGGGAGGTGTTGGGAAAACCTTCCTTGCCTGTCAATTTGCGTTTTATTGCGCATTGAAACGGGGATTAAGGGTTTTGGTAATTGATTTGGACGCCCAGATGAATACTTCCCGGGTGTTCGAGGAATCTCCTCACTGTGCGGTTTCTTCCGTTAAAGCTGCGGACATGTTTTTTTCCGCTGCGGTACCAGAAGAAGATGCCCGGCTTCTTCTGGTCGCTGCAGATCCTTCTCTGAATCACTTGGAGCGACGCGGAGAGACTATGCACAATAAGTTTGTTTCAAACTTTTACTCTGCATTGGAGAATGTTGAGAACAAGTTTGATATCTGTGTGATCGATACTCTGCCCGGAGAGGATGTCAGGGCTCTGAGCGCCTTGATTGTGGCTACCCACGCGGTCAGTCCCCTGGAGCTAGCCCGGGAATCCATTGACGGTGTTGTAAGTTTGTTTGCCAATATTCAAAGGGCAAAAATATTGAACAAATCTTTGGATTTCATCGGACTGATTCCCAACAGAGTGGAAAATTCACCCGGACAGAAAGCTACTTTCAGAGAAATTTCCTCTCAGTTCGGAAAGCTCTTAATCAAAAATTCTCAGGGACACGCTGTTGCCGTTGCGGAAAGAACGGCAATTCGTGAGGCTCAGAATGAATCCCGTCCTATTTGGGAAGGTCAAAAGTCTACTGCTCAGAAAACATGGGCTGAAGTCAGAAAAGTCATGGATACGCTGGCAGAGCGCCTTGAATTGCCGAACGCAAGTTCGGATGAAATCGATGTAATCAGGGAGGGAGAACAAGATGCCGTTTGATTTGTCTAAATTATCTCAGCTGACACAGAACTACGGGACCGGAGCCATTCAAGAAAACTCGGCTTCCTTGGGTTATACGGAAGTGGAAACGGACAAACTTTCAGTGGATCCTCTGCAGCCTCGTAAAAACTTTTCTGAGGAAGGATTAAAGGAATTAGCTCAAAGTATTAAGCAATACGGTCTCCTGCAGCCTATTCTCGTGAGAAAAAAAGAAGAAGGTTTCCTCATTGTTGCCGGAGAGAGACGTTTCAGAGCAGCCAAACTCGCAGGACAGGCCAAAGTCAAAATTGTTGTTTTGGATGACGCTTATCCGGAAGCTGAGATCGGCTACATCCAAATGGCGGAAAATATGAAGCGTTCAGATCTGAGCGTTGATGAAATTGCCGAGTTTATCTGCGGAAGAATTGCCGACGGTGAGAAGCAAGTGGACATTGCAGAAAAATTAGATTTAACAAAAGCACTTGTCTCAAAGTATTCTGCATGGACAAATTTTCCAGAAGAAATTAAGGAGGCGCTGAGAAATAAAAAGATAAACAGTATTCAAACTGCTCATACGCTTTATAAAAAATGGGAAGAATACCCTGAAAAGGTTCTGAGTCTGCTTGCTGGAAAAGAACGAATTACTCAGTCAGAAGCTGCCCGGTTCTCTCCGGAAAGTTGCTTGCAAGCAACTTTCTCTGACGAATTCAGTGAGGATTCTGTGGACCAAGAGCAAACTGTCAAGACAAAAGATGAACAGATTGAATTTTCTGCGGAAGAAAAATCAACTGAACAAGGAATTTCTGACGATGAAATGTTTTCAGTCCCGAGAGGTGCAGAATTTTCAGACAATGATTCGGACGGTACGGAAGATAAAGATGCAGTTGTATCCAATCAGGAAGACTTCCCTTCAAATGAAAACTCAGAAAGTGAAGTTAGCAGTGGTTGCTTCGAGACAAACATCGGAGGAGAACAATTTAAAGGCTCTCAGAGAGATGAGTCTTTTGGTGAGGCTGAAAAGTCAGAGCCCGACTTCCTTGAAGAAAAAACGTCAGACGCACAGGACGAAATGTTTAAACACCCAGTAATCTTTTGTTTCGTTGAAGGACGAGAGTGTCAGTTACTCTACAGAAAGAAAACTCCCGACGGCCTTGTCTGTGTAAAGTACGAGGACGGCTCTGAAAGTGAAATAACAGCGGAAAAAGTTCTGCTGAATCGGATTTGTGAAGCTTAATCAATAAGTGAATGATCGAAATCAGTCCTTCAATAATGTCGGCGTTTAAAATGCAAAAGATTGGAGAAACTTATGAATAACAGCAATTTAAAACCCCTGCCTTTGGGTACATCAGATTTTGCTGCGTTACGCAGCGAAGGACAGATCTATGTAGATAAAACCTCGCTGATTTATGAGATTGCGTCAAAACGTCAGAAGTTTTTCCTTTCACGTCCGAGAAGATTTGGTAAATCTCTGCTGATTTCCACGTTTGAGTCTCTCTTTAAGTACGGTCTTAGAGATTTCAAAGGACTTGCCATTGAAAAACTCTGGAGGGATACAGGAACCTACCAAGTAGTGAGATTGGACTTTTCAGAAATCAAAGATTTTTCGTCTGCTGAGGAATTTTCCGTCAGGCTGACTTCTGTTTTGTCGAGAGGTTTCTCCGGTTGCGGATTTACCTACCGAGAAAGTCCAATCGAAACAGTTTCGGATCAAATATCTGATTGGCTTAAGACAATTCCGTTAAATTCATTGGTGTTGCTTATTGATGAGTACGATGCTCCTTTGACAGCGTGTTTAAGCAAACCTCAATTATTCGAAGACATTAGAAAAAAATTATCTGACTTCTACGCCACGATAAAATCCAACGACGGAGCAGTCCGTTTCTTTTTTATGACCGGCATCACCAAGTTCAGTAAGACCAGTATTTTTTCCGAATTGAACCATTTTACAGATCTGTCTTTAATGGCGGAGTTTGGCTCATTATTGGGTTATACCCATGCGGAAGTGGAACAGTATTTCTCCGGTTACTTAGACAGAGCTGCAGAAATTCTTAACATGGACAGAGGCGATCTGCTTTCAGAACTAACTCGACACTATGATGGATTTTGTTTTGAAAAAACAGCCAAACAGCATTTGTTCAGTCCTTGGTCATTATTGAAATTTTTGAATTACCCTTCAAACGGTTTTGAAAATTATTGGTATGAAAGCGGAGGCAAGCCCACGGCACTGCTTCAGTATTTTCAGTCACATTCGCTTAAGTCTCCTCTGGACTTCGACAAAGAAAAATTGCTTGACATGGATGACCTGACCGCGTCGTCGGATGTCGACGAAATTTCAGACGTTGCACTTTTAACCCAAGCAGGTTACTTAACCATAAAGAATGTAGAAGAAGATACAGCTTTTGTCGGATATCCGAACTTGGAAGTCAAGAAATCAATGGCTCGGCTTTATATGAAACTACTGCTTAAAGGACAAACTCAGGTTCAGGCCGGAGCCGGGGGAGCTTTAAAGATTCTGACGGAAGGTAGCGCTCAGGAGCTGTACCACCGTCTAAATCGTTTGTTCCTTTCTCTTGATTATCAAAGTTATCCGGCTAAAGATGAATATGCCGTTAGAGGAATTGTTCAGATCTATGTAACCTGTACAGGGTTGAGTGCTAAGGTGGAAAACCATAATGCACTGGGCAGAAGCGACCTGGAGGTAAGAGCGGGAAATAACTATTGGGTTTTCGAGTTTAAGTATTGCAGAGAAGGTGAAAATTCAGAGCAACTGCTTCAGGAAGCAGTTGAGCAAATCCAAAACAGACATTATGGAGAACAGGTCTCAACTGAAAAGCTGATTAAAGTTGCTTTGGTCTTTTCTGAAAAAGAAAGACAATTCATTCGCTGGAAAAGTTTGGACTAAGTACCGATTTAAACAAAAAGAAGGAAAACTCTTTAATCCTGAATCAGGGTTTGCTGTTTGAAGGCAAACCCTGATTGCATGTTGACCTAAAACTTAGAAGCTGTATCTCAGGCCAACGCTTACCTGCCAAGGATTGCGAACCGGAGAACCGGCAGAGGTTTTGACTTGCCCGTAAGCAGATATATTCTTGGTCGGATTGTAGGTGGCTCCAACCGCAAATTCTCCCCAGGTTCCGCCAAGATCGTCCTTGTAAGTGCGATTTACTCCGTTGGCGGAGAAGGTTGATTTCACTTCTCCCTTCCAGTCATGCAGTACAGAAGCTTTTGCATAAGCTGTTCCTTTGTTTTCCGGGAAGGTATAACCGACAGCAAGGCCAGCTCGTCCGATTACAGAATCAATTCCGTCCTGTTCGACCTTTACGCCTTTGTTGGTCTTGTAGTTTACGGAATCAAGACGGCCAAATTGCAGTTCAGCCTGAGGTTCTGCGTAAAAACCGGTGCTCGGACATTGCAGTCTCCAGCCTGCTTCTACGGAAGCCGATGTGCCCCAGTTATGGTAGGAACCGGAACTTAATCCGTTGACACTGTAAAGGTCAAAGTCTGTTTCAACGCGGTGACGCTTGATAATTACGTCAACGAACTGACCCTTTTCTCCAATCCAGCCTCCGTAGATGCCGAAACTATAATTCTTGTCATCGGTAGAACCGTTCTTTAAAGTTCCGTCTCCGTCTGTGTATGAGAATGTACCGCCGAGATAAATATTATCCGAAACAAAGGCGTCTCCTCCGATCTGAAGAGTGTTGTACTTTTCCTTCATGCCGCGGTCGGAATATTTGTTCTTTCCGCCGTAGTAGCGAATCCATGCTCCGGCTGTTTTGGGCATGGAGCGAAGATCACCCATGCGGGCGGAAACATCATTAATCTGAGAGCGGAAGAAAAGATAGTTGGAAGAAGCGATGTCAATCAATGCACGGTTGACGCTGTTTTTAGCTTCACTGACAGCAACACCGTCTGAAGAGGCTTCGGCAGTCAAGGCTCCTGCTACCGTACCTTCCGCAATATTGAGTGTCGCAGTTGCCTCAGAGCTGTCTCCGAGGGCCAGAGCAGATGCATAGAGAGATTCAAGAGCTTCCTGTTGATTCGTAATATCGTCGGAATTAATGCCCAAAGCGTTCACTGTAAAGTGAGGAGTTCCTTCAACGGATGCTGCCCGCAACTGACCTGCCGATACGGTTGTACCGTCAGTTGTTGCCACAGTGTTAATCGTGCCGCCTGTGCCGGAAAGATTTTCAACTTGGACTACCTGATCTGTTCCTTCTGCAATATTGATAATGCCGTTATTAAAAGAGAGATTTGAAACATTTAGCGCTGTAGTACCAGTTGTTCCCTCGTCTGACTCTTCAACAAGAGACGGAGTCCAAGAGGCATTGTCTTCTAAAACAAGTTTGAACTGGGTAAGATTTAATTTTTGAGCATAATCCTCATCAGTTAAATTCGATCCTTCTTTTTTCCGCCACCCGGTTAATAAATTTCCTTCCCAGCAAGAGTCCTCTCCCTTGAGGTAAACAAGTAAATCAGCATCAATTGGCGTACCAGAGCTAATCTCGTCATAACTAAAATTAATATTACCGAAGAGTTTGACGGTATGTTCACCGCTCTCATTGATACGAGTGGTTGCTCCTCCTCTTGTTACAATAACGTCATCCGCGTGCACCTCTAAATTGCCGTTTATCGTGAGGAATCCCGATGACATGGCAACAACTCCCTCAGCTTGACCTTTTATATCTGAAGTAACATTGATATAGGTGTCAGCATTAATAACTACAGAGTTGGCCGGTTGGCTGTTTCCTTGAGAAGACAAAGCATAAATCCATCCTCCCGTAGAATGCCCTGTGATTCTTAATTGCTTTGCGTTAACACTTATATTACCGCCCTGTGTAGCCCACAATCCGATGGCTATATCGTTAACGCCGGAATCGTCCACGATGTTAATGGAAATGTTTTCTGTGTTGTCGGACCCGAGAGATACATTAGCCCCTGTTTTTAGTGAATATACCCCGACCTGTCCACTACCCCAGCTGTTTCCTGGGGTTATATCTATATTTATATTTTCTCCGGAGAAATTAAGGGATTTTTGATTGGCATAAATGCCAACATCATAGGCTCCGACAATTGATAAATCTTGATCTGACGAATCTTGTGTGCCTACAGCAGCATAGGCTCCTGAAGTAAACAGAGAGGAAATCAGCAAAGACAAAGTTGAAATCTTTAATTTATTCATTTTATATCTCCAAGGATAATTAGGTTAAAGATTTTATGTCCAGAAAGGGGGGGGTACAATAAGTATTTACCCTTATGTGTTTATTATTCAGCTCCTCTTTTTTAATTGTGAGCAGGAGGGGCTATGTCATTAATAAATTGGAGCCGGAAATGTTGATTTCAACCGAACTTTTCGGCGTTGAGTAATTGAACTAAGGCGGGACCGATTAGGCAGGAAAACAATCAGAAAAGTTTTCCAAGATTTATCAAATCAACGCTCGATGCTTTTATTAGCAGAAGAACTTATTAAAAGTAAAAAAACACCCTAGCAGGATCGGTCCCTCAGAGAAACAAAAGGGTTGGTTACAGGCACACTAAACCATGCAGACCTGTTAGTACTCCCGCACTGAAAATGACAGACAACGTGACAATCAAGCGGAAAATCGATGTTGTTTTCATTTTGGTATCACCCGTTATTTTGCTTACTACCAATATTCTTTTAAATCTTCGATTTTGTGAATAAGGTTTTTTCTGCAATTTTGTAAGCGAGATTTAGTTTTGTTCCAATGCTGTTACATATTTTGCGATTT